>ORJL010189590.1_pt1 | contig 31334 bp, 36 predicted proteins | sample 1779941 | NCBI WGS metagenome assembly ORJL01 (sample SAMEA104232317, study PRJEB22302) | groundwater metagenome | biome: forest; feature: aquifer; material: groundwater | place: USA | collected 2011-08-07 | depth 5.8 m | reverse complement strand
GCGTTGGGGTGGGTCAGCGTGATTGCAGCAACAGACGTGCATTTTGCCATAGCATCCTCCATAATCGTGGGTGGAAGGTGCGTCCGTTGGGGAGCATCTCTTGGGCACTCTCTCAAACGGGATGCCGAAAGCTTGCGCCGTCGGCTCACCAATGTCGCCTACGCTACCCCGTGACCACGCTAACATACGGGCGCAACCGCGCTCCATTGCTACACCGGTCTTCCGGACGCATCTTCCATCTTAACAGATGACGGTAACAGATGGACGCTTGTCCGCCATGTTTCTTGACCGCGCCCAGCCGGTTCGGGCCGGTATACTACGCTAACTATTAAGTGAACCGCAAGGCTGGCAGGTTAGACTGTGCCGTCTATCCTATTCCAGTTACCATCGCTTCTTCCCGAAAACATCTGCAATAATCGGGTACGTGGATCCCTGTGTCAAGGCGCTGCTTACCAGGATATCCAGATATCGGCCTGCGGTATATCCTGGCTAGCCGACCGTGAGCACCGCCGATCTGCTGGGCTGGAAACGTCAGCCCACCGTAACTCAAAAATCCCCTGGAAAAAACACCGGCTCTTCAGGGCTTACAAAGCCCCAAAGAGCCGGGCACATATGCGTCTTTGTCAAGACATTACTCTGGCTCACTTGTGGGTCACTGCGGGCTACCATGACCGCACCCTCCATTTGCGTGAAAGAGCGGGCACTGTCGAAGTAGGCCTATGATAATTCCCCACCGGACGGTGTCAAGGGCCAAGCGGGCTGTTCCCCTCCGCGGCGGCTGAGGCGTCTAGTCGGACTTTCTTATCGTTGACTCACAGCAAACCGGTCCCGCGCTACCAGGCTGCCCGCGGCATATTTATGCAGGATACTGGCAATCAGAGTCTGGTATGGGATCCCTTCTTCGAGGGCTAGTGTCTGCAAGGCGTCCAGGTCCTTTTGCGACAGGCGGATGTTGATCCGCCGATCCTTCTTGAACGTCGCCCGGGCATAGCCTTGGTAGCGCGTTCGCTCCTTTTCCAGATTTTTCACCGACCGCCACTCGCCCCGCTCTACGGCGGTGAGCAGTTCCCGTTCTTCTTGTATCAGCTTACCCATTATCATTCCTCTTCCGAAGATACTGTGTCGTCAACTTCCGGCTCGGGAAGATGGTCTTCAGCAGCACGCCGTCCTCCAGTTCGAGACATGGCACGAGATACACGTAGTCTTCGAGTCGAACAACCAGGATGCGTTGCCCTGGATATTTCTGGGGGTTGGGGTGCTCCAGAATATCGAGCAAATCCCCCTGCTCGATGTGGAGGACTGCCCGCTCAAAAGAAAGCCCACGTTCGCGTTTCAACCATTCGTTTTTCTCAGGATCCCAGAAGAAAGGCTTCACAGGGTAAAAGATATTACGTTGTGTGCCACTTGTCAACAGCCAAAGGCCCTTGGAAAAGACAACGGCCCTTCAGGGCTGAGTTCGCCGGGAAGGGCCGTGAACCTGCGCTTCTCTCTTCAGACGCTACTCTGGCTCGCTTGCTGGTCCACACGGGCTGCCATGGCCGCACCCTCCATTCGCGTGAAAGAGCGGGCACTGTCGAAGTAGGGCTATGATGATTCCCCATTGAGGGATGTCAAATGGAAGGAGGCCGCGGGCCTTCCCATCCAGCCCGATCAGTATTTCACCCGCTTGGGGTCCGCCGCATACGCCTTGAGTACCTTCAACGCCTCACCACCGAGGAGTTGAACCTCGGGAATCTTGCGCCGGTCCAGCGGTTTGGCCAGTTGCTCATAAATGAACCGGTCGTCGAAGCCGACATCAGCAGCGTCCTGGACGCTGAACCCGTAGAACACGCGGTCTACCCGCGCCCAGTAGATGGCACTGAGGCACATCGGACACGGTTGACCACTGGTGTACAACTCGCACCCCTTGAGGCTGAAGGCCTTGGCTCGTTTGCAGGCGTCCCGGAGCGCCACCACCTCCCCGTGGGCCGTGGGGTCGTTGGTGGCGACGACTCGATTCCAGCCCTCCCCGACGACCTCGCCATCCTTGACAATCACGGTGCCAAAGGAGCCCCCGTCGCCAGCCTCCGCCCCCCTTCGGCCCAATTCGATCGCGCGCCGCATGAACCGCTCCGCCTGTTCTTTGTCGAAGGGGGGAGCGGCTGGCCGGACCGCTGCCACGTCCGGGTATGGGGCTTGACTCAGTTTCCGGTTCGGCGGGTCGTCCATGTCACGCTCACCTTCATCTAAAAGACCCTTGGAAAATACAACGGCCCTTCAGGGCTGAGTCCGCCAGGAAGGGCCGTGCACATCTGCGGCTTTGCGCTGAAATGCGTCAGGCGACGCCGAGTACTTTTGCGGCCCGCTTAAGGTCGGGTGACTTGACCCAGAGGATTGCGCCGTACCGATTCTTGCCGGCACAGACGGCCGTGCAAGCGGTGACGTTGATCTTCGCATCCGCCAGCTTACTCAAGAGGTTGGCGACAGCGCCGATGCGGTCCTCACCCTGGATGAGAAAGCCGCTCTTCTTCTTGCTGAGCGTACATCCGGCTTTCTTGGCGCATTTCGCAAAGGCTGCCGAATCGGCGGGAATGAAATCCAACTGGGCTCGCCGACCCTTGGGAAACCCGGAGAAGGCCAGCAGGTTGTGCCCTGCCTCCTTGATCGCGCTGAGCATACGCGCAGCCTCTCCCGGCTTGTTAGGGGTCTCAACGTAGAAGTAATCCACGCGAGTGATCGTCTCAGCCATGACTGCCTCCTTTTTATGCGAGCTGTTTCAACAGCCGCTTCCGCTACCGAAGAACTTATTCCACGAAGAGCTTCAAGCTATTGCTACAATAGTGTACAATCCACGCCGTGTCAACTTTCCTAACTGGAGAGCAGGTGCGCTCTAAGGATGCTACCTCTGACCTCCATGAGCCAACTACACCATGACCGTTAAGCGGATTGATGTGAACAGCGACGTCGGCGAGAGCTTTGGCGCGTGGACGATGGGGGCCGACGAGGCGCTGATGCCATATCTCACTTCGGCGAGTATTGCGTGTGGATGGCACGGCGGGGATCCACAGGTGATGCGACGAACCGTCAGACTCGCGAGGACGCACGGCGTCGGGGTCGGGGCGCACCCGGGCTACCCGGATCTGCTGGGCTTCGGTCGCCGGCCAATGCAGCTTTCGCCAGGGGAGGCGAGGGACTATCTCCTGTACCAGATCGGGGCGCTTTGCGCCTTCGCTAAGGCTGAGGGGCTACGGCTTCAGCACGTCAAGCCTCACGGAGCCCTTTATCACGTGGCCGCCAACGATCGGTTGCTGTCCCAAGGGATTGCAGAGGCGATCGCCGAAGTTGACCCCACCCTGATCCTGGTGGCGTTTCCTGGGTCTGAGCTCGTGAAGGCAGGGCAGGAGGCGGGTCTGAGGGTGGCGGCGGAAGGGTTTGGCGATCGTGCCTACAACGAAGACGGGAGCCTGGTTTCCCGATTGGCACCTGGTGCCCTTATCACCGATCCCGATGCGGTGGCTGATCAGGTGCTGTTAATGCTGGAAGGGAAGGTGCGGGCCATCACCGGCCGGATGATCCCCATCACGGTGGATACCGTCTGCCTGCATGGCGATACCCCCGGCGCGCCGGCTATTGCGAAGCGGCTTCGAGAGCGACTGGCGCTGGCGGGGGTCGAGACCATGCCGTTGGAGAGGCTCCTTGTCGGTCAGGCTTCTTGACGGCGGAGAAAGCTGCCTGGTGGCAGAGCTGGGCGACGCGATTGATCTCGCCTTGAACCGGCAGGTCCGGGCTCTGGGCCTGGCTTTAGAACAGGCAAGGGTGAAAGGGGTACTGGAAGCAGTGCCTACCTATCGATCGCTCGCGATCTACTACGATCCACTGATGATCGACCGTGACGCCCTGAAAGCGCAAGTTCTCTTACTGCAAGGTTCATTGGGAGACCAAGGCGACCAGACACCCAGAGTCGTGGAGATCCCGACCGTCTATGGTGGGGAATACGGTCCCGACCTCGAGTTCGTCGCTCGCCACAATGGCCTTTTACCGGATGAGGTCATTCGTCTGCATACCGAGCCGCTCTATCATGTCTACATGCTGGGCTTCATCGCGGGATTCCCCTACCTTGGTGACCTCGAGGAACGGCTCGCGGTCCCCCGGCTTTCCACGCCGTGCCTCAAGGTGCCGGCCGGCTCCGTCGGGATCGGTGGGAGGCAGACCGGCGTCTATCCCATAGAGAGCCCGGGAGGCTGGCGAATCATAGGCCGCACGACCCTTCGTCTCTTCGATCCATCTTCTGAGGCGCCGACCGCAATCCTTCCGGGCGATAAGGTCCGATTCGTGCGAATAGAGCCGCACGAGTACGAAAGAGGCCAGAGTGGACGTCTTTGAGGTGGTCAGGCCAGGGCTGCTGACCACCGTCCAGGATCTTGGACGGGTCGGGTACCAGAAATATGGTGTGCCGACTTCCGGCGCGATGGATCGGACCGCGCTGCGGGCCGCCAACTTGCTGCTTGATAACGAGGAAGGGTTCGCGGGCTTAGAGGCGACAGCAGAGGGGCCGACGCTCCGCGCACTCCTCGATCTGGTCGTGGCGATCGTTGGGGCAGACATGCAGCCGCTTGTGGACGGAAAGCCGGTTGAGTGCGGGACAGCCATCGGCATCCGAAGTGGCCAGATCCTTGAGCTCCAGCGTGCCCGGCGGGGGCTGCGCGCCTATTTGGCTATTGCCGGGGGGATCGATGTTCCGGTCATGCTCGGGAGCCGCTCCACCTGCCTTCCTGCCGCATTCGGCGGTATCCAGGGTAGGGCCCTGCGGGAGGGCGATCTCTTGTCGGTCGGCTGCGCCGGGCGACAGCCTATGGCACTCAGCGGGCGCCGACTGCCCTCGGGGTGGGTGGAGCCGACAGGTGATGTGCTCTCGTTGCGCGTGGTCCTCGGACCGCAAGAGGACTGGTTTACCCCTGAAGGGATTCGCACGTTCTTGAGCGGATCGTACCGTCTCACGCCACAGATGGATCGGATGGGCGCCAGGCTCCAGGGACCGCCGATCGCCCACCGATCAGGTGCGGATATCATCTCTGACTCGACCCCGCTGGGCGCGGTGCAGGTGCCGCCTGACGGCCAGCCAATGATCTTATTGGCCGATCGCCAGACGACGGGTGGCTACACAAAGATCGCGGTTATCGTGCAAGAAGACATCTTTCGATTGGGCCAGGCCACGCCGGGGCGGGTAGTTCGGTTCCGCCAGATCTCCGTGCCCGAGGCGTGCGCTGCCCTACGGACCTATGAGGGAAGATTTGACGTATTGCGGCGGGCATGGCAGAGTCGACTGGGGGAGCAGGGTAGCTATGGGTTAAGCCTTGGAGCCAGATCGTATCGAGTGAATGTGAAAGGAGGAAGGGGGACGTACCGGGTGAGTCTTGAGGGGGCGGAGAGGAAATCCGAGGATGCTGAAGAGCAATGACGGACCGTTGGGGTGGAGTGTGGTAAAGCAGGTGATGCTGGCGGGTGTCCTGGCCTTGGCGCTTTCAGCCTGTGCAAGTTGGCGAAACAAGCCAACCTTGGCAGGACCGGGCGTGCCGATCATCTCCAATCTCCAGATCGAACCCGTCAAGGTGAGGGCCGGGGAAACGGTGAGAATCACCTTTGACTTTGAGGACACCGACGCTGACGTTGTGGAGGCTCGCATCTTTCCTTCTGAGGTTCAGGAATGGGTCTACAGGCCAGCCTTTGCGCCGAAGATCGTGAACCTGAAAACTGATAAGTATGGCCTGGCCATCGGGAAGGTCGAAACGCGCCTCAAATGGGAGAGCGAGGGAATCAGAGTCTTGGAGGTCTTTATAGTGGATGAACAGAATCACACGAGCAACGCATTGCGAGCGCGCGTTGCGGTCATCCGCTAGCGAGCGTCCGGTTTCTCAGGGAGTAGCTCTCAGCAATCAGCACTTAGCCTTCAGTCTCAGATAAAAGGGGGCGTACCCGATTTCAGCGTCTGCCCATTGACATTCCCAGGCTCGTGATTTACTGTTAGACGCTTTTCAAGCGAGGGATCTTGGGATGAAGGAGGAAACCACCGGATGCCGCAGCTCCGCAAGGATCCGATTACTTCGCGATGGGTCATTATTTCGACAGAGCGAGGGAAGCGTCCATCGGACTTTTCCACTGCTCCGCCACCGAGGCAGTTGGGGTTTTGCCCGTTCTGTCCAGGGAATGAGGATAAAACGCCTCCTGAGATCATGGCCTATCGGAAGGACGGTGACCTGCCTGATCGCAAGGGGTGGAGCCTTCGTGTTATACCAAATAAGTTCCCCGCACTCCAGATCGAGGGAGACCTGGATCGGGAGGGTGAAGGAATCTACGACAAGATGCACGGGCTAGGTGCTCACGAGGTGATCATCGAGTCTCCCAACCACAATGACACGCTCTCCGCTATGTCAGAGGAACAAGTAGAGGATGTCCTGTGGGCCTACCGAGACCGGATACTCGATCTCAAGAAAGACGATCGATTCCGCTATATTTTGATCTTTAAGAACCACGGTGAGCAAGCCGGCGCTTCTTTGGAGCACCCTCATTCTCAGCTCATTGCTACCCCTATCGTTCCGAAGCGGGCCAGTGAAGAGGTGGACGGCGCCAAGGCCTACTTCAAATACAAGGATCGCTGCATCTACTGCGACATTGTCCGGCAGGAACTGCAGCAGGAGAGTAGGGTTATCGCGTTGAATGATGAGTTCGTGGCTATCGCCCCCTTCGCATCGCGCTTTCCGTTCGAAACCTGGATCCTGCCTAGGAATCATGAGCCGTTCTTCCAGGACTCGAAGAAGGTAGACATGGTGAGTTGCTCCAGGATTTTGAAGGGGGTTCTTGGCAAGATGGATCAGGTGCTCACCAACCCCTCCTACAATTACCTGATTCACAGCGCTCCGCTCCAGGAGACCGAGGTGAACCATTACCACTGGCATCTTGAGATTATGCCGACCCTCGTCAAGGTTGCAGGCTTCGAGTGGGGGACCGGTTTTTACATCAATCCTGTCCCGCCGGAGGATGCGGCCAAGTATCTCCGGGAGGCTCGGCTATAGTTGCATAAAAAAAGGTCAGCCAAGCAAAGGTGTGCGTAAAGTTTTGGCAAAAACGGAGGCTCAGGCGGCGGCGTAATGACTAGGAAGGTCCAAAGGATTGCGGGTTTAGTATGCCGACAGCGCAATGGCGCAGGGTTAAAGATGTTAGGAGCCTTGGCATGCGATTTGCTCGTTTAGGCGGCGGGTGCAAAGACTAGCAGTGGTGTCTGGAGTGGGGGCGTAAGACCCCCGGCGGGGAGGCAAACGCCTTCAGAGACGGAGGATGTCGGATGAAGAAGATCGAAGCGATCATTAAGCCCTTCAAGCTCGACGAGGTGAAGAGCGCTCTGGCCGAGGTGGGGATCCAGGGCCTCACTGTGAGCGAGGTCAAGGGTTTCGGCCGGCAGAAAGGCCACACCGAATTGTACAGAGGCAGTGAATACACTATCGACTTTCTACCCAAGGTGAAGATCGAGGTCGTGGTTCCGGACGACAAGTGCGATAAGGTCGTGGAGACGATCCTGTCCTCGGCGAAGACGGGTCGAATCGGAGATGGGAAGATCTTTATCGTGTCGATCGATGAGGTCGTCCGGATCAGAACCGGCGAGAGGGGTGAGGCGGCGATTTGAGGATGCGCGGTGAAGGAGAATTCCACCGCTTCATAAACTGTTCAACGACGAATCATTCGACCCAAGAAGGAGGAAAGGCAGCCCTATGACACCGAAGGATGTCATCACGCTGGCGAACGAGCGAGGCGCGAAGATCGTTGACCTCAGATTCATCGACATGCCTGGTCTGTGGCAGCACTTTTCTATTTCCAGGCGAGAATTGACGGAAGATCTGTTCACGGACGGAATCGGGTTCGATGGATCCTCCATTCGAGGCTTCCAGGCAATCCATGAGTCGGACATGCTCCTGATTCCCGATCCGTCGACGGCGATGATGGATCCCTTCATGGTCGTTCCCACCCTGGTCTTGATCTGTAATATCATGGATCCAGTGACAAGGCAGCTCTACAGCCGAGATCCGCGATATATTGCGCAAAAGGCCGAGGCGTACCTCACGTCAACAGCGCTTGCAGATACCGCCTACGTTGGTCCCGAACTGGAGTTCTTCGTCTTTGACGACGTTCGGTTCGATCAGAGCTACCAGCATGGCTACTACTTCATTGACTCGGAGGAGGGGTTTTGGAACTCTGGGAAGGACGAAAAGCCGAACCTGGGCTACAAGCCTCGCTACAAACAGGGCTATTTCCCCGTACCACCGATGGACAAGCTCCACGACCTCCGCTCGGAGATGGTGTTAGCGATGGAGTCTGTCGGGATTCCGATTGAGGTCCACCACCATGAGGTCGCGACGGCCGGTCAGTGCGAGATCGACATGCGGTTCGACACGCTCACCAAGATGGCGGACAGGGTGCAATGGTTCAAGTACTGCGTGAAGAACACCGCTCGTAAGTACGGTAAGACGGCCACATTCATGCCCAAGCCGATCTTCCAGGACAACGGCTCCGGCATGCACGTCCACCAGAGTCTCTGGAAGGGTGGCAAGAATACCTTCTGGGAACTTGGAGGGTATGGAGATCTGTCCGCGACGGCTCGCTACTACATCGGTGGATTGCTTAAGCATGCGCCTGCGCTCTGCGCCCTCATCGCCCCAACCACGAATTCGTACCGTCGGCTCGTGCCAGGCTACGAGGCGCCAATCAACCTCGTGTACAGCCAACGGAACCGATCGGCCGCGGCCAGGATCCCCCTCTACTCAAAGAGCGAGAGGGCAAAGCGGATCGAATTTCGAACGCCCGATCCCAGTTGTAACGCCTATCTGGCCTTCAGCGCGATGCTCATGGCTGGTATTGACGGCATCCAGAAGAAGATTGACCCTGGACAGCCGGTCGACAAAGATTTGTACGAGCTCGAGCCGGAGGAGGCGAAGGATATCAGGCAGTTACCGGGCAGCCTGGGGGAGGTCCTGGACGCTCTGGAAGCCGACCACGAGTTCCTCCTGAAGGGCGATGTCTTTACCCCGGATCTCATCGACACCTGGATCAAGTACAAGCGGAAGAACGAGGTCGATCCGATCCGCCTCCGCCCTCATCCCTGGGAGTTCGCCCTCTACTTTGACATCTAAGCATTTTCGGTTCTTCTTTCTGAAAACGGCCCCGGATGATCTATCCGGGGCCGTTTTGCTTTTTTCCTGAGCCTCAGGACGTGGCTGAACTCGATGCAGGTTGCACGCGCCAGAGCTGCATGCTAGTATTTTGTCGATTTTCAGTGTAACTCATGTCGGTCCTGGGCTGAGCACAGAGGAGGGAAGAGATGAAGCGTGCAGGAATTTGGTTAGTTCTGATCGGACTTGGGGTCGCGATCACAGGCTGTGCAACGACGGAGCCGCGGCCCAATGTGTACGTTTACCCTAAACAAGGGCAGACGGTGGAGCAGCTCGACCGAGATCGGTTTGAGTGCCAGGAGTGGGCGAGACAACAGACCGGATATGTCTCCGGCGCGGGGGAGACCGCTAGTGGTGCCGGTGCCGGCGCGGTGTTGGGCGCGCTCGGAGGCGCCGCGGTGGGGGTGGTCGGCGGGGCGGTGACCGGCCATGCCGGCATGGGTGCGGCCGTTGGGGCGGCCACTGGTGCGGTCGGCGGTGCGTTATCTGGCGGTGGCGCTGCGTACGGGAAGAGCCAGGAAGGGTTCGATCGAGCCTACGCCGCCTGCATGACCGGACGCGGGTACGCTGTGAAGTAGCCTGAGCCCTGAGAGCAATTCCTTAGTAGTCGACGAGCGGGGAGAGCGGTTGCGTCCCCGCTCGCTGCTTTTTCGGACGTCGAGGCTATTGGAACTTTACTTACCCCAGGGAGTATGCTACCAAAATCGTGTGACACCCCTGATCCGAAAAAAGCTCCTCTCCTTGTTAGGCGCAGACGAGGAGTGGTTGCCTTGTCAGTTCAACCGCAAGACATATGCCGATGACGGAACCGTTCCCGCCTGGGGTTGATGCGCTGACCGCTGCCGGCTGCCGTTTTCCTGAGCAAGCCCGGCAGAATCTGCAACGCCTGGCTGGCTCGTCCCATCTGAGCTCCCTTCAATTGATTCTTCCGCTGCTCCTGGATCGCCTGAGAAACCTTGCTGACCCGGACATGGCGCTCAATAACCTGGAGCGCTTCGCCGAGGTGGTCATTGATCGGGGATTCTTGTTCTCGCACCTCAGAGACAGTCCTAAGTCGCTTGATCTTCTGCTGACGCTTTTTGGAAGTTCACAGCATCTTTCCGACATCCTGATCCGTTTCCCGCAGGATCTCCACTGGCTGCTGCAACCTGGCCTGCTCCGCCAGACCAGATCCAAGGAGGAGTTGGTCGAAGATCTGGGCGGGTTTCTCTTAAGGGTGAAGAGCCAGGAGCAGGTATGGGCGGCACTGCGTCGATTCAAGATGCGGGAGACCTTGCGGATCGGGCTCCAGGACCTCCTTGGTAACCTGGATCTGACTGACGTGACGCAGCAACTGTCTCTGATGGCTGACGTAGCGCTGCAGCGGGCCTATGAGATCTGCCGCGCTGATCTCGTGCGTCGGTACGGCGAGCCGCGGTATGGAGGACCCGCTGGTGAGCAGGCATGCGGGTTTGTGATTGTCGGGATGGGGAAGCTCGGTGGCGAGGAGCTCAATTTCAGTTCTGACATCGATCTGCTGTTCATCTACGAAGGAGAAGGGGAGACGGATGGGCTCACCAGCCCGTCAGGTACCCTCATCAGCAGAGTGAGCAATCATGAGTTCTTCACCCGCCTGGGTGAGGGCGTGATCAAAGCGATCGGCGAACTGACATCGGAGGGGCGCGTCTTCCGAGTTGACATGCGGCTTCGGCCAGAGGGACGGGCGGGTGCCCTGGTTTATTCGCTCAGGGGGTATGAACTTTATTATGAATCATGGGGACAGACGTGGGAGCGCATGGCTCTGATCAAGGCGAGGCCGGTGGCTGGCGATCCGGCCCTTGGGGAGGCATTCCTGAAACTGGTTGCGCCGTTCGTCTATCGCAGGTCGCTCGACTACAGCGCTATCGGGGAGATCCGAGCGATGAAGGATCGGATCAACACAAAGGTCGAGCAGGACCAGGAGACTTTCCGCCACGTCAAGCTGGGTTACGGTGGGATTCGTGAGATCGAGTTTATCGGCCAGACCTTTCAGCTCCTGTACGGGGCTAGCGACCCGTGGATCCGCGAGCCGAATACGCTGCGCGCGCTGCAGCGATTGGCTGACCGTAGGCACGTGACCGTCGATGAACACGCGACATTGGTCAAGGCCTACACCTTCCTCCGCACGGTCGAGCATCGTATCCAGATCCTCCATCACCTACAGACCCATGTCTTGCCAGTGGGCCAGGACGACCTTGCCCGGTTGGCTCGGCGTCTCGGCTACTCCCCCAATCTGTCGCCTGATCCGGCGCTGGACTTACAGCAGGATTATCAGCGGCACATCCAGGCGGTCCGGCAGCTATATGACCACCTGCTGAGGGAGCCGCCTGCCGAGGAGGAGGCGATTTCGTCTCATCCTCTTGCCGACTTTCTAGATGGGCGGGCAGACGAAAGCGTCGCGCGTGAGCAGTTGGCAGCGGCCGGCATCTCAGATCTTGATCGCGCCGTCCGCTCGCTGATCATGTTGCGCGACGGCCCTCCCTTCAGGCGCCATACGGCTGACACTCGGCGGATCCTCGCCACCCTGGCGCCCACCCTTATGGAGGGTGTGAAACAGGCGCCGGACCCGGACCTGGCCCTCCTGCACTTTGAGCGGTTCATCGAGCGGGTTGGTTCCGGCACTGGCGTGTACGACGTCTTCAAGCAGGCGCCGCTCGCGCTGGTCCACCTGATGCGACTCTTTGGCTCAAGCGAGTTTCTCTCGCAGCTTTTGATCCTGCACCCCGATCTCTTGGACTTGTTGCTCCTACCCGATCAGACTGAACGTAATCGACACAGTGAGCTGGTTGAGGAATGCTGGCGCGCGATGGCTGATGCCCCGGCGGGAAGCCCCAGGTTGGATGCGTTACGGCGGTTCAAACAGGCAGAGGAGTTCCGAATCGGCATCCTGGACCTGCTTGGAAAGGCCGACCTGGACGAAGTGAGCAGAACCTTGACGCGACTCTCGGAGGCTTGTGTCCAGACGGCATATAGGCTGGCTCGTGAGGACCTGGGGCCGCAGTATGGTCTGCCGTCCTCGGCAGGGTTCGTCGTCTTGGGCCTTGGCAAATGTGGTGCCGAGGAGATGGGGTATGGGTCAGATCTTGATCTAGCCTTCGCGTATGCGCAGGAAGGAACGACCACAGGCGGGTCCCAGCACATCAGCCATGCCGAATATTTCGGGCGCCTGGCCGATAAGATTTGTAAGAACCTCACGACTATCACCAAGGAGGGAACGGTCTACCGGGTCGACATCCGGCTGCGCCCAGGTGGATCGGTAGGCAGGGTAGCACAGTCCTTCGCGGCATTTGAGACTCACTTTTCCAGAACAGCCGAGCTGTGGGAGCGCCAGGCGTACCTCAGGGCGCGTCCGATCGCGGGTGACCTCGACATCGCGGAGCCGTTTATGACTTTGTTATCCGAGCTTATCTGTCGACCAACCTCAGTGGAGAGCCTGGCAGCGAACATCACGGCGATGCGGCACCGGATGGAGGTGGAGCTGACCAAGGAGAAAACCGGTGAACGTCATGTGAAGTTGGGGAGCGGTGGGATCGTTGACATCGAGTTCATCGTCCAGTTTCTGCAGCTCGCGTACGGATCTACGCTCTCTGCCTTGCGGGTCGGCAATACGCTGAAGGCCGTCGAATCAGCCCGCAGTGCCGGTCTGATCGCTGGCTCGGATGCTGTTGACCTCAGTACGTCATATCGGTTCCTACGCACCGTGCAGAATCGTCTTCGGATCGTAGCCGATCTTGAGACCTCCGTGTTGCCTAACGATCCAGACCGGCTCGATCGCCTGGCACGACGGCTTGGGTATGAACCGGCTGACGGCTCACGTTCAGGGGAGCGATTTCTGGCTGATTACCAGCGCCATACGGAGCGAGTACGGGGGATTTACGAGACGACCTTCCATTCCCCTCTAAGAACTTGAGGGGGCAGGCGCTATAATCCTTGTCCCCGCATGTTCTCAGCGGGGAGCGGTGAAACCGGGAGCCGACGAGAGAGCCTATGATGCGTAGAAGGGATTTCCGCCTACGCATCCTTCGACCAGCTCAAGGTGAACGGTGAACGCAAAGAAGCGTTAGACGCACACCCCTAGCAAGGATCGCTGTTGCAAATCGTGCCAGTGTGCGTTACGTTAGTAGTGGTCGAAGTCGGTCGGATGACCGCCGGTTCGCCTCTGGCGGACGGGAGGAAAGTCCGGACTCCGCAGGGTAGGGTGCTGGGTAACGCCCAGGGAGGGTGACCTCACGGACAGTGCCACAGAAAAGATACCGCCCACGCTGCATCATCGGCCGCCAGGCTTCGTCACACGCGTAGCCGAACGGTCCCGTGGGTAAGGGTGAAATGGTGCGGTAAGAGCGCACCAGCGGCATGGTGACATGTCGGCTTGGCAAACCCCACCCGGAGCAAGGCCAAATAGGTCCCGCCCCATCATGCAGAGAGCGGCCCGCTCTCGTGTTCCTTTCGGGGCAGGCGGGACGGGTAGGCTGCTTGAGCCCGACGGTAACGCCGGGCCTAGAGGAATGGTCATCCGGTCTGGCCGCAAGGTCCGGCCGTACAGGATCCGGCTTATAGACCGACTTCGGCCATATCAATTGAGTCAAGTAAGTGTCACGGTTTTGAAGAGCGGTAAGCGGGCGTAACATAATCGTGGTCTGAAATCTCACACCTCGAGAGGCGCGTTAATGTTCGGACTTGACGGATTCGATATTGTTTGGGTGGTTATGATCGGCGCCTTAGTGATCGGATATGGCCTGGTGTGGATTGTCTTTCGACGTATTTCTCGGAAGTAAGAGTTATTCTTTATGGATATCGATTGAGGCTGCCGGTGCCCCAGGATGGTATAAGGGGCGGCCCCTCCAGGCTTCTACGCTTCAGCCGTCTGGTGCAGCCGCGTGCTAGGCTTCGGATCTCGCCGGTGGATGAGCGTGGCTCTCTCCATGTGCCGCTGCAACGTCCCGCATGTAGTGCTAGATACTGTTGCATAGAGCCTCATTGCCAAATGCCTTCGCCGCGGAGGCGACCATCGTCGATGGCCAAACGTACCATCCGCGCTCGGGACCTCGGGATCGACCTCGAATCGGGGACAGAAGGCGAGCGCTTCAAATGGTTTTTGGCCTGCCTCTTGTTCGATAAACCGATTCAACGGGAGGTGGCCAGGTGAGCCTATCTGGAATTCGCTAAAGAGGGGTTGGTGACCCCGCAGGCGCTTCTCGATGCGGGGTGGGACCGCATCCACTATGTTCGCGTCGATTTTTCGACGGCCACCAAACTCCTTGACCTTACTCAATCCCTCACAACCCGCTATGGTTCCCTCACGAACCTGCTAAGACAGTCCGGCAGCAGGAAGGATCTTGCCCTGCGTCTCCAGGAGTTCAAGGGCATAGGTCCTGTTACGACCCGCATCTTCCTCCGCAACATCAAGTCCCATTCGGGGGAACCCTTCAGACCCGGACTTGCAGAACGCAGCAAAACGCAGTAGTGTGACAAGGGGGATTGCACGCTTGGGTGCCTCAGGGTAAGGAAGGCGGGCCCATCCCGCCAGGAAGGATGGAGAGATCCGATGGAAAAGGATTCTGATCAGGAATATGTTCAGTTGTGTTTGACCATCAGACACTACAGTGCGCTTCGCTTTGCCATGCGGACCCTATTCTTGGCACTCTTCATCGGTCTAGCGGTCATTGGTTTCGGGATCGTTCCCCAACAATCTTTTTGGGTGATGGCCACGGCAAAGACACTCGGCTTCTTGGCAACGTGTTTCTTCTGGGCGTGTGAAAAGAACGCGGCGCGCTATATGAGCCACATGCAGGAGAGAGCGGCTGAGCTGGAGAAACTGCTTGGCTATCGCTTATGGTCAGGGATGCCCCAGTCGGTGTACTGGTTTGTAGGTCCTCCCTTCGTCACCCCACTTGTCTATGGAGTGATTGCGCTATTCTGGCTATACGCGGTGGTCTTTGTTCGTTGATATAGAGTCTTTCTTCAACGTTGTCGCATGAGCTGCGAGATCCGCCAGCGTGTCCCTGGATCAAGAAGATCTACCGGTGGAATGATCTTTGGTCCGTCGGGTTCTTTTCGTCCGCTGCCACTGACATCAGCCCTTGGGTATCTCCTCCTTTGCCCCGGCTTCCTTGAGGAGCTGCACGACCTCGTCCTCGCTCCTGTTATACGCTATCATTGAGGCCGTTACGCCCTTGTTAGTTTTAGCGTTCACATCCGCGCCATGCGCGATCAGCGCCCGTACGACCTCGAGACGGCCTTCCTGAGACGCCCATAGCAAGGCCGTTGCACCATTGTCCTGTCTGGCGTTCACATCCACGCCCTGCGCGAGCAGCATCTGTACGACCTCGAGATGGCCCGCCAGAGACGCTCTCATCAAGGCCGTCCAGCCCTCGTTCGTTTTGACGTGTACCCACGCGCCATTCGCGATCAGCATCTGTACGACCTCGAGATGGCCTCTCAGAGACGCTCTCATCAAGGCCGTCCAGCCATATTCATCTTTAGCGTTCACGTTCGCGCCCTTTGCGATCAGCGCTTGCACGGCCTCGGGACGGCCTTCCTCAGCCGCTCTCATCAAGGCTGTTTTGCCGTGTTTATCTCCAGCGTTCACATCGTCGCTCATGGTCGTCCCCCTCCTTCGCGCTCTACGCGATCAGCATCTGCACGACCTCGATATGGCCCCTCAGAAACGCTCTCATAATCCTCGAGATCTCCCCCATCTCCAGAAGGCGTCAGTCGCATTGAGGGATGAGCCTATTCCTTACCACATTCTGAGGTCATGTCAAGAGGTGTGCAAAAAGAAGTAGTATAGTTTATCGTGGAGCGAGAGGCGTCAAGCGATTACTTTGGCGGCGGCTACTCAGAAACTGAAGCCGGTATTGGGAGTGGTGTTAAGCCATAGCCCAACTGAGCGGCTTGACGTTGTAGTGATTTGATATGTCGGTCATGTTGTTGTTGGTCATACGCCTTGGCAGAGGCATGTCGATACGGCTGACGATGCTTCAAGAGATGATAAAGAATGCGCGCCAATTTATGCGCGGTAGCGACAATGGCTTGTGCCCCGCCCAAACGTGCCCGCATCCGCCGATAGAATGCGCCCAAAGCGCTCTGACTGCGACTGAGCGATTGCGCCGCCAGGCGCAAGGCCTGACCCGCCCGATTGTGCACCTTCAGGGTGCGACTGCGAATCACCTTGCCGCCGGTAATGTCATTGTGCGGTGCCAGACCCAGCCAAGAACAGAAATGTTTTTCCGTTCGCCACTTGCTCATGTCTGTCCCGGTTTCGGACAGTACACCTTGAACCGTGCTGTCATCCAGTCCATCCACCACTGTCAGGTCAACGCCCGTCAACCGATACAGGCGGCCTCGCACATCAAAGGTCGGCGCGTTCTTGCTGTGCGAGTTCACTTTGGGGTCAGGTGGCAACGGGGGCAGGATTATGGAGGCGAAATTGAAAGGCGCTCTTGTGAGAGCAAGATCCCAGGAAGTTCGGATTTCATCGCCGATGCGGAGGAGAGAGGCGCCATTGCAGTAGGCTTCAGCCGTGTGCGTGGCCTGATTGATCATGCTTGCTACGTCTTGCTGAGATAGTGCATGGAGACCGCCAGTGAGGGAGGCGCCTGAGGGGGCGCCTCCCCGGTCACTCTGGCCGGTGACCCTGTCGTCTCCTGTTGTGCCTCATCCTAGTGGGAGGAGTTGCTACTCCCTCAAAAATTGATGCCGACATACCCCCCAGTGGTGAAACGGCTGAGCCGCTCATCGGGAATGTCAGGACCCCAGTAGTAGCGGAAATCAACGCCTACGCTGAGCCGATTGCCCCAAAACAGCCGCTCGACTCCGACGCCCGTGGTGCCGCCGACGCTCACGTTGGTGAGGGCCGTGTTAACAGGGGTATTCACGTCAAAGGTGAGGCCGACAGGGATGATCCATGGCCTGATCGAAGCCAACGCGGGCCAGCGCGAGCCCAAGGTATCAATTCGATACTTGGGGGCGATGACGAGCGTGAGAGTATTTTCCAACCCTCTCTTTTCCGCAAGGGGAGGGGCCGCCCCGGTGGTCTTCTGTGTCTGGCCATACTCAACCATGATCTCGCCGAGCAGCGGATTGCCGAAGAGCTTCATCACAGGCAGATCAAGTCCGGCCCCAACCTGCCACCCATCACGATCGTGACGATCATCCTGGATCGTCAACATCGAGTTGCGCCGGGGCGAGTCCATGCGAAAGTAGCCGCCCTTAAAGAATACCTGTCCTCCCCACAGCCTGTCTCCTGCCTTGGCGGTCATCTCGGTTTGCAGCTCTTGCTTCAGGGCAATGAGTTGTTCCTCTGCGGGGCGCTGAATTTCTGATCGCATCTTGTGCTCGAGTGCGTCCAGTCGCTCCTGCAGCCGCGTAATCATCGCGTTTTTGGTCTCGGTCTCCTCTCGTAAGAGCTGTAAGTCGCGTTTGAGTCGACTCATTTCGTTCCCGCTCTGCTCTTCTGCGTACCCACTCAATGGTGAAAGCAGTATCGTCACAGATAGTGCCAGTATGGTCCAACCTACGTTGTTCATGCGCATCCTGCTCTTCTTCATTGGCTCCACTCCTTTCATCTGAGTTGATTGCTTGCGTAAGTCTTTGCCGGACGGCCTCGCGTTCGGAGACCACTCGTTGTGAGACGACACAATAAAGCCCTCTTCCCCTCGTGGAGAGTCAGGAACGGCGATTCTCAGCATCAGTCGGTCCTCCGGTCAGGGGCATTCCCACGATCTCCGCCATTGCCTCTGGGAGCCATCGACCTGCCGAAGTTCTTCGATATGGCATATCGCAGGAGCTTTCCCAACAGCCGTTCATCCATGACGGGATGCGGTGGGATTTCACCCAGGATGTCCTGCACATTTCGACTATCAAAGTGCGGCTCCCCGCTTACGTAATCCTGGTAATACGCCAAGGTCCGGTTGACCGTCCTCTCCAATTCCGTCTCCGCGCTCAAGGAGTGGCTCAAAGTTGGTGGCGCATGGCGATCGAGAATCCGCACCCCTTCGATCTGCAAAACCCTCATGCTCGTGTCGATGATCCATCCGAAGCGGGGAGGATCTGGATTGACGACGTGGAAGATTTTCCCGATGCTTTGCGGGCTGGCTGCTAAGCGGATGATAAGATCACGCAGATAGTCGATGCACACGAGGTTGACCGTCGCCCCCGGCGAGCCCCAGATGCGAAGCGGCAGGTACAGATGCTCGCCCCGTTGCTCCACGCCATCCTTGCGATACGGCGCAGGGTCCCTGGTCACCGCGTTACGGAGGGCTTTAAAGGCCGCCATGAAGGTGTAATAGCCGGTAAACGCGGTCGCACCCGCACGGCCATCACCACTCTCTCCGACAGCGATCGAGATACGGTAGATGGTCGTACGAAGGCCCCACTCGCGGGCAGCGTTGTGGATCAGTTGCTCAGCCTTGCACTTGGACTCCTCATACGGATTCCTGAATCGCTGCCCGATAAATGTTTCGTCTTCATAGGCCGTCAGGGCTCGGCTTGGCGGGAGGCCGCTTCGGTTGCCCGCGACATAGGCCGTGCTCACATAGTGGAAACGCTGGGCGCCGATGGCCTTGGCGAAGCTAAGAACGTTGTACGTCCCCGTGGCATTTACCAGAAAGATCTCCTTCCGTTCATGCTCCTTGAATTTCGTGTTTGCGGCGATATGCCACACTTTGAGATCGTAACGTGAAAGCGTATCGCGGTCGCTCGCCACGAGACCGAGATCCTCGCCGTCACAGATGTCGCCTTTGACGACCCGACCGCGAAACGCCGGGATGTGCGTTCTGATCCGCTCCTCCGCACACTGGCCTTTTAAGTCACGCACGAGGAGAAACATCGGCACATCCGGAGAGACCTCATGAAGCCGTGCTGCGAGATATCCCCCCACAAAGCCGGTTGCTCCGGTCACAAGGATGGCTCGTTGTCGTGTTCTTGCCACTGTTAGTCCCTCCTTTAAAAAGTTGAATGGTTATTCCTCGGAGACGTCACAACACTCCGGTGGTTCGAAAGACCTCCTGATGAACCCGTTCGTCATCGATCAGGGTCTGGTCGCCGCACCCCATCCTGCGCCGAGCCGCTTATAGCTGACCGTGGCGCGCCCTCACTTGCCTATACCGGATTTGCCGACAATTCTCGCAGGCCATGCGAAAGGTTCGGTTTGTAGGAAAAGGGGTACAGCGTCCGTGACCGGAGGGAGAGCAGAAGCCGGTGACGAGTGGCGACGAAGGAGGATGCTGTTGGGAGCCGGGTCCGACTGGGCTACATGGGGATCGTTCAGGGCTGAGACGAAAACTCGGGGAAGAGTGAACGGGAGTCGGTTGATCTTGCAGCCAGGAATGAGAAGGTGAGCAAAAAAGGTTTTCGCTTGACACGACCGAGTGAGGGGAACTAAAAGGTAGCACAAGTTCCCTCCATTCTACGAAGCACTGCTGTTACGGTAGAGATGTGTCGCAGAGGTACTACCATTTGAGTGTACCTAAGGCAAGCCGACCGCAGTCCGTGCCGGTATAGCGGGTCGGAGGGAAGTGCGCGACCACAGGAGGAAAAGTGCAATGGAGCCACAAGACAACACAGATCCATGCCCAAAGGAGAGGGAGAAGCAGATGATCGCACACGCCCGGCAAGAGGATCGCCAGGCCTTCGATGAGCTGTATGCTCTCCATGAGAAAGGGATCAACGGGTTCATCCGGGTTCGGGCCCGCGACGACTCAGACGCCCGGCAGGTCGCGCAAGAGACACGGCTTATCGTCTGGGAGAAGATGCCAACCTATAATCCGGCCCGCGCGCCCTTCCCGGCCTTCGCCAAATACTGGGCCGGCTTCATGCTGTTACGCTACTACAGCCGGAAGAAGGATGCTCGCCGGCAGGAGGCCCTCTTCTCGGAACTACAGCATCGGTTTCGGGATCTGGAGCAGGAGCCGGAGATCGAGGGGCTGCTGGCGCGCCTGTCGTCGGATGCAGGTCGGTCGATCTCGGCGGAGGAAGAGCTACTTCGCGCCGAGGAGCACGAGGAACGCCTCCAGACCTACGAGAAACTCTTACGTCTGACCTTTGGAAGCTGTAGCCCTCCGCATCAACTGAACGCTTTCGGCTTCGTCAGGCTGTTGGGAATGAAGCCGCAGCAGGTAGCGGCGGAACTCTCGGAGCCGCCCCTGAAAGAGTTGACGGAGAGACTGGAGAAGGAGTATGTTGAGCAGTCGCAGTTACCGGAGAGCCGTGTGCTTCCTCATTTCCGCCCCCTGCACGAGAAGCTCGAGAAACCGTTCTCCAAGGTGGTGACAGAGCCTAAGACTCTTAAGACATATCCACAGGAGCGATTTCCACGCCTCTATAACTGCCCGAGCGGAGCAACCGCCTTGCAAGACTACTACACCAGTGACCCCGAAGACCCCGAAAAGAACATCAGCCACTGGTGCGACGCTGTGAGGAAGCGGACCCGGAAGAAATGGCTAGAGCAGCACGAGACTTCTCGATGCGAGTAGGTTCAGGGAGAACTGCACCAGATGGCGAGAAGAGCGGAAAGCGCCTGTAAAGATATTGGAGGGGAGTACCATGACGAACGAGATGATGACACAGCATATTACGGCGGCGGAGTTCGCTGACTACTTCGAAGCGCAACTGTCGGAGGAGCGGGAAAGCGATATTGAGGTGCATTTCGCTGAGTGTGATGCCTGCAACGAACGGGCCCGACATTGGCAGGCCTTCTCTCAGATCTGGGATCACTGGACGGCTCAGGCGCACGGCGCCGCCTACTGGCAGGTAAGACTGCGTGAGGGCCAACTACAAGCAGACGCATCCGATCAGACTATAAAAGATCGCCTGGCCGCTTGGCGCATACACTGGGCTGGCTGCGCCGCGGCCGCAGCTCGCGTAATCCTGGAAGCCCCAGGGAAGACGGCCGAAATACTGACGGAGGGGCTGGAGGCCCTGATCCTTCCTCAAGGGGGATTGCACCTCGCACTCGCCCCCGCGGTGGGTATGAGAGGCCGAAGGGCGGGTCCTATTCGGACCAGAGGGAAGACGAGTCCGCAGGCAGAGGTTGTGGCAGGCGAGAGGGTGGCAATAGTCCGCCTGACGGGGTGGCCATCGGGGCAGCGTCCTCCGCTGGTCCTGCTCATTCCTGCAGAGGGCGGTACGCCGAAGGTACTGCAGCTTGCGCAACAGCCTGGGGGCACTGACCTGATCGCTAGTCTTGAGGGGGTTGACCTAGGCGACTATTTGATGGCGGTTGAGCCGATGGGGCCGGCGCAGGCCTGAGTGTGTCGGAACTGAACCGCCTTCATCTGCCAGGGAGATCCATGGCCTCTGCCGCGACCGGCGCTGTCGTAGGTCGGCGACGATAGCCCGATTGGCCTGGGACTGTGAGGTGCATTCCAGGTTGACAAGGTTAGCAGCTTACACCATCCTAAGGTTTTTTCTTTTCCCCAAACGGCTAGCCCGGCACTCCCCATACCTGACACACCTTCCTAGTTACGTTCCCTTTACCAGGATCAGGGAGAAAGGGGCAGTTCTCTCTTTCTATCTGACGTAAGTCAACCCGACAGCGCTTCTTTGCCCCCCTGTCCAGCCCCTCGCCTCCAGCCTGATCTCCGAAAACTGGTAGTCCAGTCGTCCGCTAATAAACCTCACTACCCTTTGATTTCGCTACTCTAAATTGGCCCACTTCGATCATCTGATTTGGCCCACCCTCTACCACCACGCTGGCTTATGATATTCCGGGCCGAATGGCCCGGAAGGGAGGCCGGGTGAGCACGAGGAGAAAGACGGTGGAGCTATTCGAGCAGATGAGGCGGGAATATGAGCACGGAGAGGGAACGATCAATGGGGTAGCGCGCAAGTTCGGGGTGCACCGGCGGATGGTACGGCAGGCCGTAGCCAGCGCGGTGCCACCCGCGCGGAAACGACCGGCGCGACAGCGGCCGACGCTGGGACCGGTTGCGGCCTTCATCGATGAGATCTTGGAAGCAGATCGGCACGCGCCACGGAAACAGCGGCACACGGCGCATCGGATCTGGCGGCGGGTGCAGCAAGAGAAGCCCGAGTGGCCGGTGGGGGAGTCGACGGTTCGTCGGTACGTACGGCAACGCAAGGGGGACCTAGGGCTGGTGACACGCGACACCTTCATTCCGCAGAGTTACGCGTGGGGGATCGAGGCACAGGTGGACTGGTATGAGGCGTGGGCAGAGGTAGAGGGCGAACGGACAAAGGTGTGCGTCTTTTGCATGCGCAGCATGGCCAGCGGCGCGGCCTTTCACCGGGCGTACCGGCATGCCACGCAGCAGGCCTTTCTCGAGGCCCACGAGGAGGCCTTCGCGTACTTTGGTGGGGTCTTCCGCCAGCTCCGCTACGACAATCTGAAGAGTGCGGTGCAGAAGATCCTGCGAGGCCGCCAGCGGGAAGAGACAGCGCGATTCGTCGCCTTCCGATCCCATTGGGGGTTCGAGAGCGAGTTTTGCAATCCGGCACGAGGCAACGAGAAGGGTGGGGTAGAAGGAGAAGGCGGGTGGTTCCGGCGGAACCACTTGGTGCCGGTGCCGGTGGCCCCCGATCTGGCGCAGGTGAACGCCCTACTGGTGGCCGGGTGCCGGGAGGACGAACAGCGGGTCATTGCCGGCCGGACCCACACCGTGGGGGCGGCGATGGTCCTCGAACGGGAGCACCTGTTGCCGCTCGCCCATGAGGGGTTCGACCTGGCCGCGGTGTCGTTTCCGATGGTCAACAGCAGCGGGTGTGTCAAGGTGCGGACGAACTGGTACTGAACACCCGGCGTCTTTGTTGGTGTTCACACTTCGATCACCATCCCTTGCCGCGCGATCTCGATGTGCTCCGGCTGGACTGCCGACTCCCAACGCGAATCCGTCCAACCATATCCGGCGTGCCCCTTCCCGTCTTCGTGACCGCTCATGTGCGTGAGATATGTTTTCTCTGCCTTGATAAGATCCACGTACGATTGGGCGCGCCGATACGACGTATGTCCTGTTCTCTTGCGTCCTCCCTCCGGGGTGTCATCGGCAGCCCAGGTATTTGCCGCCAAGAACAACAACCGAGTTTTCGCAAATCTGAGTCTGTTGCGCTCTATCACTTCCTGGTTGGTCACGCCGTTCGACATCGCTTTGCTGGGGACGTCAATGTCCCAGACAAAGACCACCCTCTGTGATCCGATGTCGGCGACAAAAATGACCGACCCCTGGATGTCCCCATGCGCGACAGGGATCGGCGTGAATCGGACAACGGGATTCGCGCCTACCTCAAGGGGCTGTTCCGGAATCATCTGTTCAAAGGCAAGGTGGTTCTCGAGTAGGTATGCCTGACCGCCCTGATCACGGAGATATTCATAGGTCTCGAGCGTGCAGAAAAGGGGGATCTTCTGAAATGCCACACCGCTGCGTGTGGCCGACCGCCTCAGGCTCTCGCACAACTGGTTCAAGCCGAGTACATGGTCAGGATGCCAATGGGTGAGGAGTAGGGCCTCCATCCGATCGAGCCCCTTCAGCCTTGAACAGACCAGGCTGTCCACGACACCGGCCCCCACATCGATCAGGATGTGGCGCTTTACGCTGCCATCGTCGGCTGGGAAAAGAATGGACGCAGACGTGTGGGCTCGCCAAGGGGGGTTGTCCCATCCGCTGAAGGGGACAAGCGTTTCTGGTGGTGTTGCCATCTCAAAGTTGACGCTCCGACACCGATCGCATGGACACCCGAGTTCTCGTGAAACCGCATGGCCGACCCCATTAATCCGAATGAAGACTTGTTCCTGCATAGCCGACTCGCCGCCTTCCCAGCACCACGTTATGGCCGGCACAGTTCGGTTCCTACTTTGTAGCCTGGCGTGTTGTGACCGATTTGACACACCGAAACCTATCAACCGTGTCCACTTACGGGACATTGGCGATCTGTCCCATAGTAAGTCCGGTCATGTCAATGTGTGGCAAGAGGCCGCTGCATGGGTACAGACAGCATCTGCAATCCATGGCGCAGGGTTTCGAAGATGTCCGCGCATTCACGCATCCTGCCTGCTGAGCCGCTCTCGTCTGCCAGGACGATCCCTGTGCGGGGGAGATAGCCGTCGGTATGCTGGAGTGTATTGAGTCATACAATATCTCCTCTTTCATGGGCCAACGTTGCCGTTCAGGCGCGCAGTCAAATGTCGCCTGGAACGCTTGGTTGGCCTTCCGATGTCTTCGTGTAGGCCGGCTTCAGACCCTTGATCATGGGGTAGTGTTTGGTGTTGAGGGTCTTCAGATCGGCGTTCTCGGCTTCGGCTGTGGCGGCAATGATGGCGTCGGCCAAACCGACGCCATGGGACTTCGAATAGCGCTGTCTGTGGAGACCGCCTGCTCTTGCGAGCTCGATGGACACCGGAACGACGCGGAATAGGGAAATGAGGCTATCCAACTTGCTCGCCTCTTCATCGCCTCTGACGCCCGCGTACAGCTCCGCAGCAACGATGCTGGACAAGATGAGCCACGCGGAATGCGTGTGGACGAGCGCGACTGCTTTCGGATTGCCCCGGAGGAAGTCAACCATGACGTCGGTATCGACCAGAACGGGCTTCCTCATCACGTCATCAGCCCCTGTCCCAAGAACGCCGGGCCGCGCTAAAGTCCGGCAAGTCGCTGTGGTTGCTCCACATGCCGGCAACTTCATTCAGAACGGCCGTTCGGCGGTTCCCCTTCCTCAGGTCGAGGAACTGATCTACGGCTTCGCGAATAAGTTCGGACTGCTTCTTGCCTGTAAACTTTCGGAGTGCATCCAGCCCGTCCCGTTCTTCTTCCGTGAGGTATATCTGCGTTCTCACCATAGTACACCTCCACTGTATACATTAGTATTATACATCATCTAGTCGTTGTCAAGGCCGATCGGGATACCAACTGTCTTGCTTGTCAAGAGGTATGAGCAAAATTGAGCAGGTCGAACGATTCCGGGGTGTGACCCTTCCGTCGCGGGTTGCGACCAATGCGGCACGCTCCAAAAGAGGCCGACGAGCCCCTCTTCGCGATGGGTGACGCCGTCTGTTGGCACAGCTCGGCCATCGTGTCGTGTGCCGCGTTGCCGCTCCTGTGATTACACTCGTGGGAGAGGAGTCAGATTAGGGGATTGTCGGTCGCGGTACGATTGCCGGCATCCTATCATCCTGAGCGCCCATCGCGCAACGGAATCTGGGGGCGCTCGCCATACTCCATATCGCAGTGGGGCGTGACCGGTCTGTTGCGCTTGCGGGGCACAATCGGGTCGGTACGTGCAGATGGGCATGAAGGTCGACACCTCATGCCCCCTCACCTGAATCCTCTCCCTCAAGTGTGGGGGGAGAGGAAATTTCTTTGGTGCCGTACTCCCCCTATCAAAGGGGAGTGGCATTTTTCGGCGGTCACCTTGCGAGAATCACCACTTCAAACGCAAAGATATTACGAAGGCAACGCGGGAGTGGAACCTCAATACTGTGGCGCCGTCGGATCGGCGGCAACCGAAAAAGGAGGAAGAACTGATGCGTACGACAATCTGGGGTGGAGTGCTTGGGGTGGTGGTGGTCGCGCTGGGGCTGGCGGGGTGGAACGCGCAGGCGGCAACATCCACAGATCGGAGTGTGAAGCTGCTCTTTGCCCACTCATCGGGGTGCGGGCACTGCGCCTACCAGCGGCCTATCGTCAGGCAATTCGAGGTGCAGCATCCCGAGGTGACCGTGAAATGGGTGCGCTACGCCGACCTGAACCGAGAGGAGCAGCAGCTCCTTGATGGGACGACCGGCCATCCGGTGATGGTATTTCACGGGGACTGCCATCTCCGACAGGTAGTCGGTGAGACGTCGCTGGATGAGCTGGAGGCGGAATACGCGGTCTTCAAGAAGCAGCTCAAGGAAGCGGGACCGTGTCAGACGACGACAACCGGTAGCGACATTACGTGCCGCTATTAGCCGAGACACTGAAGGTGTAGCGCATGAATGTCACAATCGTCAGTTGGAATATGGCAGGGGCGAAGGTCTTTGACAACCTCGACGGCCGGCTTGGTCCGGCCGTCGACACCTATACCAGGCCCACCCACCTCCCGATTCTGCTGACGCTTCTCAATTGCTGAGCATAAAGCAAGCCTGTCACAGCCCTGCGTTTAATGTCGTTGAAGGCCACGATGAGAAACCAGATGGACAACAAAAACTTTTTTTTGGTGGAGCTGCGGAGAAAGCATGAGACCCCCGTAATACCAGTAGGCGTTGGGCGATCAACCGGAATCCTGATTCGGGTGGGAGAAAGGAGGAGCGAGGGATGGCACAAAGAGCGTTACTGATTGTCGGGCTGGTGGTCGGATTCATGTCGGTTCAGAGCATCGGCTGGGCTCTGTCTCCGGAAGGCGGGCAGCTACCGCAAGGGGGCTCCACGCAGGTTATGCCTGAGCAGGCTGCGCCTGCTGGGGTTGATCAGTTCAGTTACGCCGTCACATTGGTTTCGATTGGAGGGATGGTCATCGCAGCGTCGCTGGAATGGCAACACCGTAAACGCCAGGCCCTGGAACACGAACGGAGGAACCATGAGCAGCAGTTGAGTGAGCCTGGGGTCATTGGCGTTCAGTACGAGAAGCTGAGCGACATCTCTATTGGGTCCGGCCTCCTTAAAGAGGTCAAGGCTGAGTTAGCGGAACTACAGACGGTCGACAAGGAACTGAGTCAGCAGCTCTCGATGGTAGACGATGAGGAATTGAAACAGATGAAGCTGGCTGAGGAGGAGCGTGTTCGCCTCTCTCAGGATCTGCGGAAGAGTATTGGGCAGCTCGATCAAAAGAAAAAGGCGATCTGCGGACAGATTGAGCAACTCGAGGCTAGGGTGATAGGGAGGGTGTGAGCGATGAATGCACTTAATCGGGTCTATTGTAATTGGCAGTTGCGACGCTTCGCAAAGAGGATTCCCGATCAGGCCAGGCTGGTGGGCGAGTTGCGAACGCTTCTCAGACAACGGGATCTGAAACCGGAGGATCTGAAAGCCGAGATGCACCGCCTTTTCGAAGAAGCCAGGATCAGGGTCGTACGCAGTAAAGAGGCGGAGCAGGTGCGCCTGAAAGAGAGCTTTGAGGCGCAGGTTGCGGAGCTGGGGGAGCAAAAGGGGCGAGATCGAAAGCGAGAACAACTCAACACCCTGTACGCCGGCAAGAAACAGCGCGTCATGAGCCGACTGGAGGGGAAGCTTGCGCACCTGCCGCCATCCTTGCCGGAAGGCGGATCGAAGCTGATCTCGCTCGAGGTCGTCGAGCGGAAGGCCCTGGCCAAGCAGGCCCTTGAGCGCCTGCACCACCTGTTAGCCGACTATCCAGCCACCAGTGTGTGGGTTCGCACAATCGCCTTCCTCCTCGTCGCGCTTGGGTCGTTCGCCAATTTCTATTTCATTACCGCGATCCTTGGCCCGGACTGGGTTTCTGGCAAGGAGACGCTCTCAGCCCTCGTCTCAGGTCTGTTTGCGCTCCTTCTGTCCGGAGCGGAGGTCATTGGGATCTCCATGATCCTTGCCTACCTGAAGGAGCCGTATGGGGCCTTATGGTCTCGAAGGCTTCAGGCTATAGGGGGGCTGCTGATTTTCGTCGGGATCCTCGTATTCATGTGGTCAAGGAGTGCGGAACTCGGAGCGGTCATGAATCCCACGTCATTAGGCATCATCGAATAGGAGGAAATGGAGATGGATACGAGTCTGGACATGACTATGACCGGCGTCGATCCTCTGATCCCGTTCAGGGCCGAGGTCATTGTGGAAGACAGCATCAAAGTCCTGAGCGCAGAGTCTCACCGCTTTCAACTGGAGTTGCGGCGGCTGACGGAGGAATTCCGGGAGTTACACTTTCCGCTCCAGCCTCTGCTCAGCCGGCTGATCGAGTGGTTCCAGATGCGCTGTCAGCACTTGATCGATGTCGCCGAGGCTCATCTCGATCAAGTGAGGGATGCGGTACGTCGAGCCCTTGAGACTCAGCTTCAGGCGGTCAAGGCATCACTTTCCCAGGAACTGAAGCTCTTGTTGGAGATCCTGCAGACAGGATCTGCGGGTCCACTTGGTAACGGAACAGATCCACGCTGTACCTGTTTCTCAACGAAAGGAGGTGCGACATGCTGATCGTAACGATGTTGCTTACGCTTCTGCTAGGAACTCTTCCCACGGCAGCAGCAGCAGAAAAGATCATGGCAGTTCATCTGGTGGATTTGTCCCAGAGTACAGGCGACCAGCGAAGGAGTGTTTCGGCCCTGTTGCAGCAGATCCAGACCGCAGGTAAAGACGACCGCATCATCGTGGTGGGCTTTGGAAAGAACGCGCAGGTCTTGCTGAGGGCTACCATGCCTAGCCAGAGCGGCCCAAAGGACATCAACATGATCAAGACCCGACAGGCGGCCGCTGAGACGTTTCAACGAAATCTCAAGAATCGGGTGGGCCAACTGGACCGTTCTTCGACGGACATCCTGGGCGCCTTACTACAAGCGCAACGGATCTTTGAGGAAAGTGGCGCGTCCGTCAAGCGGCTCTACCTCTATTCGGACTTGCTGGACACGGCCACGCTACAAATGGATATCACTCCCCTGAGTTCCCCGGACGGCCATCAGCGTTACCTCCAGAAGGCGGTGCAAAAACAAGTGATCCTGCCACAACTGGATGGGGTAGAGGTCGTTCTCTATACGTTGCTGCACCAGGGACAGTGGAGAATGACTCAGGAGCAAGAGATCGCCAGAAGAGAGCTGAGGGCCGTCTGGGAAGAGCTATTCCGGCAAAGTCACGGCCAGGTCGTGGGTTGGCACACGGTCGATTAAGGGAGGTAGAGCGATGCCGTCAGTGCGCTTTCAGGAGTCTCGCCACGAGAGGGTGTTGCGGCTACACCCCTTTCCTGGCCTGATGCGATACGGAAAACCGGTGAAGCATTTCATCTTGTTTCTATTGATGATTGTTGGAGTGATGGCCGCAATCCCCGTGGCAGGGCAGGAACTGGCCATTGACGATATTGAACCTGGACTTCAGGATCTGTTGCGTGAATACAGAGAGAAATGTTTAGGATCTGGGCACAAATCGCCTCAGTGCCGGGATTTGCTTAGGAGGTTGCTGACCGCAAAGGACGCGCTCTGGGATCTGTACAGGAGAAAGGGCTGCCTCAAAAACCCTTCGGCTGATGAATGCCATCGTATAAAGCGACTGATTGAAGAGATAGAGCAAACACTTGGTATCGGGCGGCGATCTGCGGTCTCGGATCGGCAAGGGAAAGCAGGAACAGGACAGCGGGGACCGGTTGGGGGTGTGGAGATCGATTCCACACCCCGCAAGATCGGACAGGGTGGCTCCGAGATCAAAAAGCTGGATGATTTTGTCGTAGCGATGCGGAACACCATGCTGCGATATGCCTCTCGCCAGGGAAACACGGTGATCTATGCGTCCCCGGGCTGCTCCATTGATCCGGATCCCAAGGTCTTACAACGGCTTCAACAGATTGGCGTTCGGATCGCTTCGTCCCAGGAGGTCGAGAAGCTGCTTCAGCAGTGGCAAGGGGTCTGCCGCCAGCCACAGGAGGTCCGGGTGATGGGGGTCCCATTTGGCAGCCACTTTGCCCAAGTGATGGTCGTCGCCGATTACGACATGAAGCGACTTGCGAATGGATCGGTTGCTGTTGACAGTGAGGGCTTCAGTAGCCTGACCGGAATGCGCCTCGCCCTTGCGCGTCAAGAGTTGGAGGAGGGGAGGTCGCTCTCCGGGCCTCTTCGAACGCTCAACCGGTTCTGGTTTTCCCCTGGGGATACGACCTTTGTCGAGGACAAAGGGATCATCGTATTCAAGCAGGTGGAGATCAAGCTGCTGACGGAGCAGGAGTTTGTCAGCAGGCGAGGAGAGGTGAAAGGGAGCGGGAAGCCGGATCCGCTGGCCGCGAAATTTGCGCAGAGTTTTTCGACGCGCTATGCCGACATTGCCAAGAGCAAGCCGATCTATGCGGAGCTGGAGAATCTCTTTCGGTTCGTCGCGCTGGCCAGAGTGATCCGGCAGCAGGAGGCGGCCTCAGAGGCTGGAATAAGTCTGGAGTATCTGCTGAGCCGACATCCTGTGGCGCGAGTGCCGGTAGAGCGGACCCTGGCCGGTATTTCTCACGTCGGTGAGCTGGAGCAGAGACAGCAGATTCCGGGCGGGCGTCGAGAAGCCCATCTGTGGATGCCCAGTTGCGGAGGGGTGACCATCGACATTCTCATGCGTAAAAGCGATCTGATCCGTGACAGCAGTCTCAGACGACTCAAGGATAAGGTTATTCGAGAAAGGCCCTCTGCTCAGGCGGTGACCTGGGAGTTTAGGGGGGCAATTTAAGTGTCTCCTTGGACTGGCGTTGGTACGATGGCCACACCTGCTGTCAAGAGAGGGGATGGTATGACCATGACGAGCGAGACAATGACACAGCACATCACCGTAGAGGAGATCGCCGACTACTTCGAGGGGCTCCTGCCGGAGCAGCGGGAAAGCGACCTCGATATGCATCTCGCTGACTGCGAGGCTTGTACTGACCAGGCCCGTAGGTGGTATGCCTTCTCTCGGATCTGGAACCGCTGGACGGCTCAGGCCCACGGTAGAGCCTACCGGCAGGCAAGACTGCGTGAGGGGCCGCCGCCGCCCGCTTAATCAATAAGTACTGCAGCACCTAATTGCTACGGCATCATTACCAATCCGCAGGACCAGCAGTCGAGGCCGGAAGAGATCTTGGACAGGCTCCTCCGTCGTAGCGCCCGCTTTTCTGGCGAGCCATCAAGCAACAGGCCGTTTCGGCCCTCTCCATGAAAAAGTTCGTCGAAGGGATCACAACTTTTTTTTAATCGTGGCTACTCCTGCCAGCGGGAAATCGCTTCCCCACCTGTAATACCACTAAGAGGACTGGAGAGGCGTTACACAAAACAGAACGGAAGAAGAAAGGAGGAGGACACGATGGAGAACTTCCTGATCCCAACGTTGGCGCTCTGGGGCCTGACGGCTCTGGTCGTCGAGCCGCTCGCCCAGGCGTCTTTCAGGCGGATCTTCCCCCTGACATTGGGCAGAATAATCCTTATAACCGCTTATAGACAATGTGTTTGTGGAATCGCTTGGGGCTTTGACGTCCTGCCTACTTCTCCGGCAGCGCCACACCGAGCGCGGTGAGGATTTCCTT
>ORJL010250229.1_pt1 | contig 31389 bp, 42 predicted proteins | sample 1779941 | NCBI WGS metagenome assembly ORJL01 (sample SAMEA104232317, study PRJEB22302) | groundwater metagenome | biome: forest; feature: aquifer; material: groundwater | place: USA | collected 2011-08-07 | depth 5.8 m | reverse complement strand
GAAGAGCGACGAACGCTGTAGCAAGAAATAGAATTCCTCGCCAAGGCTGGAATATCGACATAATCTGTAAATTCTCGCGAAGCAACATGAGCCCTCAACAGGCACGTGAGGCCACGGGCATTATCCTTCCTTTACAAAACGCACGATGAAATAGATCGCCATTGTTGAAAGGCGCTTCTTACTTTCTCCACTGCATTACGAACATCCTCGGCTCGAAAAATTTCCAGCTCACCAACAATGGATTGATTATGAGGATTCAAAGATTGCAGTTTCATGTTGAATCTCTTCTTCGCGAGGCCTGCCCGTCCAGCTCAGCTGGATCCGTCCGTAGCCCTGCCTGCCGGCAGGCAAGTTTATACAGAGGCGGGGGTCTCGGTCAGGGTCGTCTTGGACCATTTCTACTCTAACTCATCGGGTGTTGGCCTCTCAAACTGGCTAATCCACTTATTAAGATCAGATTCTATAATATGGAATGTATTGGGAGGCAATTGTTTATTGCGTTCTTGCAACCGACGGAGAAGCTCCTCCCGCGGTACATCCAAGAAATATAAGAAATGCCACATGCCGCAGGGGTAGGCTTATAGCCGCGCCGCGTTAGGAAACAAGCCAAAAAAGAGAATTGCCCGACCAGAAATGGTCGGGCTTTTCGTTTGCGATCTGGGCGGCGGGGGAACCCGCTCAGATCGGAGCCAAAAAGCTCCATAAAGGTCGGGCAAGCCGACGCCAAAGATCGGCCATCTAACCTCATAAATCTATGGACAGCGAAACACACCAGAAGATCATCAGGCACCACGGGTGGGACTACTGCGGCCACGAGCGGATCCGCAGGTTCTGCCCCGAGTGCAAGTGGGACGTCCCCGCCTATATGCGGCGCGGCGATCCGAAGCACATCAGAATATCCGTTCCCGCCGACGAGGACGTCGACCTCGTGGCAGGCAAAATTCCCGCCGAGGCAAATTAAAAGAACTCCCCGAAGGGAGTCCTTAGAACCTACCACCATCATCTCAAGCGACCTTCGGGCAGTCAAGCAAAGAAATCCACATGCAAAAAATTATCAAAGAGGTCGATCAAAAGCGTGGCATTCTACAGATCACCGTAGCCGATGAGCGATGGTATCTGAAGCAAAGCCGCGACCCCGAAACCGACCTGCCAATCTACAAAGGCGTGCCATCCGTGACTTGGATCGCGGGCTACTACCCAAAGGGTATTGGCTTCTACAAATGGCTCGCCGAAATGGGCTGGGACGAAGCCCAAGCAGCCAAGCAAGCCGCAGGTGACAAAGGCTCAAAGGTACACCTTGCCATCGAGATGATTCTCAACGGCGAGGAGTTCCGCGTCGACACGAAAGTGCTCAATAAAAGCACGGGGCAAATGGAGGAGCTCACCTTCGAGGAGCTTCTCTGCGTCAAATCGTTCTGCGATTGGCGCGCAGAGGCGAAGCCCGAAATAATCTCAACCGAACGGGTTGTCTTCTCTGACATCCACGGCTACGCAGGAAGGGTTGACCTCATCTGCCGCATCGATGGCGTGCCGTATGTCATCGACTTCAAGACAAGCAAGCAAATCTGGCGCGAGCATGAAATGCAGGTGAGCGCCTACCGCGTCGCGCTCGAAAACGGAGAAAACCCGATACACGAGCGAAACGCAAACGGCACGGAGGGCAAACTCATAGACCCTTCGGGACTCAAGACGGCGATCCTTCAAGTCGGCTATGAGCGCAACAAAGCGGGCTGGAAATTCACGGAAATCGAGGACAACTTCCCGCTATTCCTTGTCGCAAAGCAGATCTGGCAACGCGAGGCAGGCGATCAGGACATCAAGGTGCGCGACTTCCCGATTGTGCTTTCACCCGCAGCGAAGAAGGAAGAACCCGCAGAAGCAATCGCGGAGGCAGAACCGATGGGAGCAGCAGAAGCATTGCCATTAGAAGAATCAAGCGCGGGGGGAGTCGAGCCACCGCGTCCGAAGAAGAGGGCAAAGGTAACAGTCGAGTAGGCGTATGGAAAAAGTAAAAGAAGTCATGACGGCGATGGGCGTCCTGCCGAAGTTGCGCCTCGGGCTCAAGGTCAAAGGCGGCGGAGTGAAAAGCACGGGAGCGCACCGCGTAAAGTTCCTGAGCGAACCCACAGGAATCACTAAAAAGAATTTTGAAGGAAAACCAACAAAATTCCTGCGCTTTGAAGTCGAGTGCGAAGGCACACGCTATCACTGGTTCGTGCCAGTGCTCAACAGGGAAGGCAACGAGGCCAACTACCTCATGGAGCGTCTCGCGGACATAAAAGTCGGCGACGAACGAATCCTAGAGATGACAAAGCAGGGCGCAAAAAACTACATCGACGTGCGAGAAGTCGACGCACCCGCAACCTTGCCTGAAGAATACGAAGGCGACGAGGACGAAGATGACCTTGGGGTAAAGGGAACTTGAAGTTAGTCGGCTCTCGACCCTGCCCGCAAGTCGCATTCCTCAACGCGAGAGCTTGAGGTAGGAGAAATCCTAGCGGGCAGAGATGGGGAGCAGCATGATCAGAGACACTTCATTCGCCGCATATTTCAACGAAGTCGCGCCGACGCTCGGTGCGCGGCAGATTCGCATTCTCGAAGTTTTTGAGCGCGGCGGCGAATTCACCAACAGCGAGATCGCCGCCGAACTCGAATGGAGCATCAACCGAGTGACCCCTCGCGTCTTCGAACTCCGGCGTGTCGGCATTCTTGAGGAGGCCGGCCGACGGGAATGCCGCATCACCCACCGGACGGTCATCGTGTGGAGGGCAAAGGACGCGCCGGCGGTAAAGCCGAGCGCAATCAGTCCGACGTTCTACCAGTTCGAATCGAGATCGGAGCGCGGAGAGACCCACAGGGTCAGTGAGCGCGGGACAAAGATCCAGTGCTCCTGCAAGGGGTTTTTCTATCGCGGCATCTGCCGGCACACCAAGGAAATCATTCTTAAAGAGCAGCAGCAATCAATGGCCTCACTTTTCTAAACCATGCAACCCGAGGAGGGACACACGATCATACCAAACACCACCCAGATTCCGCACCTCATCATCCGGATCTGGATGCCGCGCCTGCGCGACGTAGAGCTCCGCGTGCTTCTTGTCGTTGCCGACCAGACCCTCGGCTGGATCGAGGACGCGGCCACGGGGCGGCGCAAGGAAAGGGACTGGATCAACCACTACCAGCTCCGCAAAAAGACAGGGCGCGGCGACAGAGCCATCTCAAAGGCCGTAAAAACCCTCATCGAGACGCACAGCATCGTCGAGGCATACGACGAGCAGGGGAACCCCCTCGACACCGCAGAAAAGCGGCGGATGGTCGGTTACCGCATCTACTACCGCCTCAACCTCCGCCACCCGCCCATAAGCCTTTTTGACACCCCCGCAAAAAGTGCGGGGGTAGGGGGAAATAAGGAAAAACGGCGTTTTTTGAATCTACCCCCGCAAAAAGTGCGTACGCAAAAAGTGCGCACTACAAAAGAAACCGTTCTTACAAAAACGTTCTCGCGGACGGCAGAGCCGCCCGCAGGGGGAAAACTGGAAAAAAGCGATGAAAGGCCGAAAACCGATGAAGCAAACGTTGCAAACGTTACAGCCAAGAGCGACCACAGACGCCTTATAGAATTCTGGTACGAGACGGTGAAGGCGACCAGAGGTTTCAAACCCCGCATATCCCCAGCCGACGCCAAGAACCTCAAGCGCATCCTCAATCTCAATATCCTCGCCCTGACAGACCTAGAGAAACTCGCCTATTTTTTCCTCTCCGACCGCAGCTTCATAAAATTCAGTCCCAGCATCAGCACCTTCCTGTCGGCTGGAATTTTGAACGGCTTGCAGAACCGCATGGAAAACGACTCCCAGCATTTCTGGGAAGTCATCAATACCTACCGCAAACCCACCCAAACCGACAGCTCGACAGACATGCTCGAAAAGCTGCGGGAACTCAAAAGCTTGCTGTTCAGACCGGCTTTCACTCCGCAGGTGCGCACCGCGATCCAAGAGCAGGTGGCACGCGAGGAGCGCGCCGCCAAAATCTGATCCCATGCGTTACTACACGGTCAAGGAAATCGAGGAAAGCCTGCCGGCGCCGAGGATCATCGTTGACTTCTACCAAGAGAACAGATGGGTCGTCCTCATTCTCGACAACGGCATCCGCATCAAATTCAGAAACTACTAGCCATGCAAATTAGATTCATCATCGCGGGCAACCACGCAGACCGAGACGGCAACCCCGTCCCGAAGCTGAAAATGACGGGGCGGCAGCATTGGACTGACAAAGCCAAAGCGTACGTCGCATGGAAGGAGTACGTCCAGCACATCTTCGGCATCGAACTCGCAAACCATCTACTCAACCAAGCGAGCGATCGCAACGTGATCATTCACGGATCGGGAATGGTGCGGAAAGCATACCCGAAGCCGATCGACCTCCAGCCGCACCAGAGCGCCCGCATGGACTTGAAAATCTGGTGGGCGAACGAAGCGCACGGAGACCCAGAGAACATCTTCGGCAGCATCGCCGACGCGCTATTTCAAAACGACAAGCACCTCAACGGCTCGTTCGAAGCCGAGCACCATCCCGAAGGCAAAGGTCGAGTGGAAGTATCGATAAATCTTCAACCATGAAACAAGACCGACGCAAAGCAAAACCAGCAGCCGAAGCGACGCCGCAGCCACCCGAGGCGATCAGCATAGTTGCGCCACCGAACCCCCAAGCCGACATGCCGGTCACCCTTCGCCATCCCACCGAGGCGAATGTATCGCAGGACGGGCAGCCGCAAAATCCCGACAAGCTCGTTTTTATCTGCCCCCACTGCAAGCAATCCCTCGAGAACGTGACGTGGCGCATCCTCGAAGGGAATCTCGGGAACATCTGCATCATCGTTTGTTCCAAATGCCTCAACGTCATCGGCGCGAACCTTCTCCCGCCGGCGAGATTGCCGCGTTCGCCCTTCGGCATATAAACCATGATTGATTTCATCAGGCGCAAACTCCACAAGCGCCGCACCATCGCCAAACTCTACTCGCGCCTCTTCGACGTCGAGATCGACACCGCTCTCTCCGAAGCTCTCATCAAAGAGATCAACGGCATCGAGGAAAACGTGGAGCGCGAAAAGGCGGAGCTCGAGCGCGACGCGGCAAACATCAGACTCGAGACGACTTACGCCGCCCGCATGGAGCTCAAGGAGGTCGAGAAAAAGATCGTCGCAGTCGAGAAGCGCGTCGAGGGCGCGCGCAAAGCCCGCGTCAAGATTGAGGAAGGCATCGCCGCCGGCGCGACCGGCATGGATGAGCTCCGCGCCCGCATCGAATTCGTCCGGCGTTACGTTTGATAAACCAAAAACCCATGCAGGTCACCGAATCCGACATCGCAACCCTCAAGCCCGCGCCCTACAACCCGAGGCAGAAAACCGAGCACGTTCTCGCAAGCGTCCGCGCATCGCTTTCCGAATACGGCTGGCTCCAGCCGATCGTGGTGAATACCCACGAGTGCGAACGCTGCGGCGACCGCCGGAATGTCATTGTCGGCGGCCACCGCCGGCTTGAGGCCGCCTACGCGAACGGCGACAAGACCGTGCCCGTCGTCACCGTCGACCTCCACATCGAGGACGAGAAGCGCGCAAACCTGCGCCTGAACGCGCAGGAACCCTTCGACAAGAAAAGCCTCGCCGACCTCATCACTGACCTCCATACGCTCGACGCCGAACGCGCCAAGACCCTCGGCTTCGACGTGAACGCCATCGTCAATCTTCTCTTTCAGGCGCGCTATCAGGGGAACAAACTCGCCGGCATTCTGCAGGAGAAGTTCCTCATCCCGCCCTTCTCGGTGTTCGATTCCAAGCAGGGCTACTGGCGGAAGCGCAAGCAGCAGTGGATCGACCTCCTCGGAGATCTTGCCGAGACGCGCGAAGGCAAGCTCGCCGGCAGCGACGCGAACATCCTCATGCGGGGGCTGAACGCCGGCGTGAGCATTTTCGATCCGGTCGTGAGCGAGGTGATGTTCTCGTGGTTTATGCCGGAACGCGGGCGCATCCTCGACCCCTTCGCCGGCAGCCTCGCGCGCGGCGGCGTGGCCGCAGCTCTCGGCCATGACTACACCGGCATCGAAATCCGCAAAGAACAGATCGAAACGAACGAGCGCAAACTCGCCGAGCTCGGCCTCGCCGCAACCTACCACCACGCCGACGCGAAGCAGGCAAACGCCATCCTCCCGCCCGACGCCACCTACGACCTCATCTTCACCAGCCCGCCCTACTACGACCTTGAAATCTACAGCGAGCGCGCAGGGGACATCAGCGCGAAGCAAACCTACGCCGAGTTCCTCGGCGACTACTCCTCGATTTTCGAGCAGGCGGTTTCGCGCCTCCGCCCGAACCGCTTCGTCATCCTCGAACTCGGAGAGATCAGAGATGAGCGCGGCTTCTACCGGAACTTCCTCGGCGACACTGTCGCGCTTATGAAACGCCTCGGCTTCGATCTCTACAACGAGATCATCCACCTCCAGATGCTCGCCACCGCCCCGCACCGCGCCGAGCGGAACATGAGAAAGCGCAAGGTCGTGAAAACCCACCAGAACATTCTTGCTTTCTACAAGGGAGATCCTGAGCTCCTCAAGAACCCGCGCCTCCTCGAGATCCATCGGAAGGTTCTCACGTTTTTCAAAGGCGATCCGGAAGCGATCAGGGCAGAGTATAAAAATCCGCCGCCGATCCGACGCGACATTCTTGCGCCGGCGGAACCCGCTGAGGACTAGCCCATGCCCGCCTACAGCAAAGAGCGCGAACAGTATTACATCGAGCGCATCAAGGGAGTGCTCGATTTGAAGCTGAACGCGAGCACGATGACGATCCATGAGGCGCTTGCAAAAGATACGAACGCGCCGCTCAGCCTCGCCCGCGTCTACATCGAAAAACTCCGCCGCAAGATTGATGGCGAACGCGCTCATCGCTTCGATGACGCAAAAGTCGGGAAACGCCTTGCCGAAATCCAAGACCGCACCGAGTCGGTCATCGCCCAGATGTGGCGCGTCCTCCTCGATCCGAACGCTCCCGAGGTCGCCCGCGTTTCGGGAGGCCGCGCCATCATCGAGGCCGAGCATCGGCTCTTTGATGCGCAACTGAACGCCGGCATCTTCGAGCGAAAACTCGGGTCGGTTGAAATACAACACATCCACGAGCTCGCCCCCGAGCATAAGCTTCTTATCCTCCACGCACTCGCGAACTATGGAATCATCAACTATCAACTCGCCGCCGCAGGGCTTCCTGAGCCGCGAGCAGGCGCAATCGCTCATCGACAATAGGGAGATGCGCCGCGAGATGGCGCAGACCCTCCTCGGCTTTGAAATTGTCTACCTCCCGCACTACCTATTCCTCCCGCCCGCGACCTTCCATCCCGAACTCCTCTCGCTTTTAGAAAACTGGATCATCCAATTCATCAACGTCGTCGGGTTCCGAGGGAGCGCGAAAAGTTCCCACGCCCTCGCGCTGACGCTCTGGGCAGGCCTCGAGCACAAGTCCGAATTCATCATTTTGATCTCCGACACCCGCGCGCAGGCCGAGCTCAACCTCGCCAACATCCGCCATGAGCTCGAAAACAACGAGGCCATCAAAGCCGACTACGGCGACGTAAGCGAGGGCATTTCAAAGCAGCGCGAGTGGACGAAGCACGGCCTGCTTTTGAAAAACGGCGTGCGCATCATGTCGCGCTCGCGCGGCCAACGCATCCGAGGCCTCCGCCACCGCCAGCGACGCCCCGATCTCGTCATCATCGACGACCCCGAGGATCTCGAGAAGGTGCAGAAAAAAGAGTACCGCGACAAGACCGAGCGCTGGCTCCGCTCCGACATCATCCCCGCCATTGAGGAGACCAACGCGCGCCTCATCATCATCGGCAACATCCTCCACACCGACGCGCTCATGGCGAGATTGCGGAACGACCCGATCTTCCTCCACCGCGAATACCCGCTGATCGACGCCGACGGCAAAGTGACATGGCTCGGAAAATACCCCACGCCCGAATCATTGAAAAAGCAGGAGGAGAAGGTCGGGCGCACCGCATGGCTCCGCGAGTATCTTTTGAAAGTCGTCCCGCCCGAAGGCCAAGAGGTCAAGGACGAGTGGATCCAGTTCTACGACGCGATGCCGCAGCCGCACGACGACCCCGCGACCCGCGAGCGCGTGAATCCGATTCTGCAAGCCGGCGTCGGCGTCGACCTAGCGATTGCGAAAACCGAGACCGCCGACTTCACCGCGATGGTTTCCGGCATCACCGCGCACCTCGAAGGCATCCCGAAACTCTACATTCTCCCGAACCCGATCAACGAGCGTCTTTCATTCCATGAGACCATCCAGCAGATGAAATCAACCTACAAAGCCATGCAGCAGCGTCTCGCCGCCCCGCTGTTCTTCATTGAGGACGTGGCCTACCAGCGCGCCGCCGTCGAGGAAGCCCAGCGCCACGGCATCCCCGCCCAGCCGATGAAGGTCGGAACCGACAAGCGCGCGCGCCTCCGCGCCGCCGCGACCTTCATCCAGAACGGCACGGTGCTCTTCCCGAGAAGGGGCGCGGAGGATTTGATCGCCCAGCTCACCGGTTTCGGCGTGGAGGATCACGACGACCTCGCCGACGCCCTCGTTTACCTCGTCCTCGGCATCCGCACCGAGGGCATGGAGAAGCCCGAGATCATTGAACTCCTATGAGCCAAGACCCACGCACGAGAATGATGCGCGACATACCGCCCGAATGGGATCGGCTCATGCGGTTTGGCGCGGCATTGAATTTCGGCGAGGCGAAGGTGGTGTTCCAAAACGGCAAACCCGTGCGGATCGACCACGCCGTAAAGCAGATCAAGCTCGACAGCGATGACGACTTCTTGGAGGGGTTGAAAACGATCCCTATTTTGTGATAATTTCCATGCCATGAGGATCGTCCACGCAGACGGCGGAGCGTTCTCCCAGCCGCCCGATTACAAATTCCATGACGCCTACTTTACCGTTTGCGATAACGAGGGAAATCTAATTCAGTTTGCCGAAAATATCGGCGATCTATGGAGCGGTCTCGCCGAGTACGAGGCGATCAAATGGGCGGTCGATAATATAAAAGAGCGGCCACTCAAAATCACATCCGACTGCACGGTCGCAATCGCGTGGGCAAAGAAAGGAAGCAAAAAGAAAAGCAAATTCAGAGTCCCGCCTCTCAATCTATCGGGAGTCGAGCTGGTGTTTCAGCACGGGAATTTCGCCGACCAGTGGAATGCCAAGCACCACTCGCCGAAGCATGACAAAGAATTTTACGTCAAGCGTCACTACGATTCATTGAGGAACCAGAAACCAAAACCGCCCTTGCGGGCATGAAGGGCGGTTTGGTATGATCAGATCACTGTATCAAGAGCGCGCGTCGACCGTTAGGACGATAGCGGCTCTTTTTGTTTTCGCTCGGCGCCGACGAGGCGAAGCGAGACGGATATTTGTCTCGGACGCTTCCGCGCGCGCTTCCATGCCGCTCCTCCAGCGCGGGCGAACGCAACACGGAAAGATGACGCTCGGATTTGCTCGTTCTGATAGATCAAGCCCCAGTCGCAGTTAGCGCTTGCGAGGTAGAGCTTCATGGTTGCTCGGAGGCGAGATGCCGCTCGACGGCGTCGCAACACACTTGGAGTTGCGAACCGATGCCGTGCATCCCTGGATATTCGACGCCGAGCTTGCGGCAGATGAGTTCCGCAAGCGTGTGCGCGCCAAGACCCTCGGCAACGTCGCCTTCCTTGGCGTTGTCGAGCGTAAGGCCTTTGAACTCCGAGCGGTTGTCCCTCGCGAGCATCGTCGCAAAGACCCCGAACGGCTCGCCGAGTTCCTTCACTCCTTCAGGAGAGAGGAAGCGGTGATCACATTCGCGGAGTTCTCGAATGGCTTCGAGTTTCGTCATTTGATTTTCAAAGTGCTGCCCGCCGCACTCATTACGACCCGCGCGACTTTGCGGATCGAGGAGCATCGCTCCTGTCTCTATCTTACCGCGCCATCTTTTTATGGATTTGTAAATGGCAAAATTCAGTCCCATCGAGAGCAGCGATCGAAAATCAAACTCGTCAAGGCCGCCACGCGCGCCAGAATCGCGTGTGGCGAACTTCGCTGCCCCGAAATGACCTGCTCTCAAAACCGCGCGAAAAGCCCGAAAACAGGGGGGACTTGACAATCGTGGAGCGAACCAGAGGCCTCCTCGCGGCGGTTTCTCAGGGTGGAATTTGAGTTATTCACACCGTGCGAGCGGAAAGGGCATGCTATAATCGAGGCGAAAATTGAAAACGCCACCCGCCTGAGGCGGGCAGCCTGAATTGAATAACAATAGGGCTGGCAACTTCGTCCCATCAGGGGCTCGGTTGCCAGCCCTTTTTCATTTGCCATGCCGACTTTTCTCGAAAAAATATTCGAACGCATCGGCTACATCAGCAAGGAGAAGGCCGCGCCGCCCTACGTTTCTTCGAGCGGCGTCTCCGACCCGTTCATCATCTGGGCAAGAACCAAGAAAATATCGCCGGACAAAGCGCTCGCCGTCTACGCCGGAGTCGCCTACGCCTGCATCAAGGCCATCGCCGAGGAGATCGGCAACATGGAGTACCGCCTGATGCGCACCGGCGCCGACAGCAACGATGAGGAAATCTACGAACACGATCTCATCGATCTCCTCTCCGGCGTCAATGATTACCAGACCGGCTTCGAGCTCAAATACGCGACCGCGATCCACCTCGAATCCGTCGGCAACGCCTACTGGCACCTCGAAGGAGTCAATAACGAAACCGACAAGCCAACCGCCATTCATATCATGAATCCCGCGCGCGTGCGCGTTGTCGTCAATCGCGATGTCTTCCCGACGCGCATCGAGAAATACCAGTACCGCCTCAGCGGGAAAATATACACATTCGAGCCGCACCAGATCATTCATTTCAAAGACCCCGATCCGAACGATTCCTTCGAGGGCGTCGGCACGGTGCAGTCGATCATTCAATGGATCGACGCCGATAATTTCGCGATGGAATTCAACCGCCGCTTCTTCCTGAACGGCGCGCGCCTCGGCGGATTCCTCGAGAGCGAATCGGCCTACACCCCCGAGCAGCTCGATTACCTGCGCAAGCAATTTGAAAACATCTACAAAGGCGTTGAGAACGCTTACAAAGTCGCCGCCCTTCCCAAGGGCGGGAAGTTCAGCCCGTCGACCGAGGGGCAAAAGGACATGGACTTCGCAACCCTCATGGATAAAATGCGCGACCGCATCCTCGCCGGCTTCCGCGTCCCCCGCACCGTCCTCGGCATCACCGACGACGTGAACCGCGCCAACGCCGAGGCGACCAACTATGTCTTCGCCCTCCGCACCATCAAGCCGAAGATGGAGCTCATCGTTTCCTACCTCAACGAGCGTCTCCTCCCGCGCTACGGCGACGACCTCTACCTCGACTTCGTTGATCCCGTGCCGGAGAACCGCGAGCAGAACGTGACCGAGATGCAGGCCGCCGTAGGCAGCGCCCCCGTTATGAGCACGAACGAAGCCCGCGAACGCTACTTCGGCCTCGAGCCCGTCGAGCGCGGCGACGAGGTTGCGCGGCCATTCACTTTTTCTACTCTCAGCAGCGCCGGCAAGTTGAAGCCCCGCGAGATGGCGCGCCCCGCCCAGAAAAACGGAAAACGCCGGCCAGTCACCCGCTTCTCGCGGAACGCCAAGATGCGCAAAGGCGTCGCCGAAGCCATCACCGCCCGCCTCAAGGACGAGCTCAAAAGCATCGCTGCCACAATCGAGGAGGTGAAGACCAAGCAGAAAAACATCACTGCCCTCAGCGATTCGGAATACGAATTGCTCTGGAAAGGATTTGTGACCCGCGTAACCCCCTACGAGAAACGGCAGGCCGAGGCCGTGCGCGAACTCAACGCCAAGCAGAAAACGACCGTCCTCGGGAACCTCGCCAACGCGGTGAAGAGCGCGAAGGCCGTCGACACAGCCGACCTCTTCAATAAAGAAGAATGGATCGCGGCGCTCGTCGATCTCTCGACCCCGATCCTCACCGGACTCATGCAGGCCGAAGGCAAGGAAGCCGCAGCCCTTCTCGGCGTCCAAGATCTCGAGATTCTCACCCCCGAAGTCCGCGCGGCTCTCGAGCGCGCCATCGGCCTCATGGCCGATTCCTACAACGAGACCACCCTCGATCTCCTGAAATCGAAACTCGAGGAAGGCATCAAGGAAGGCCTCTCGCTCGACGAGCTCGCCGACAAGGTGGCGGAAATCTACGAGTTCTCCGATGACGTCCGCGCCGAACAGGTCGCCCGCACCGAAACCTTCCGCGTGGCGAACGAAGCGACCCACGAGGCATGGAAGCAAACCGGCGTGGTGAAAACCGTGAAATGGTACACCGCCGCCGACGAGCGCGTCTGCCCCTACTGCGATCCGATGCACGGAAAGGTCGTGAGCATAGACGAAAACTTCTTCGACAAAGGCGATGTGGTGACCGGATCGGATGATTCGCCCGAGCACCCCTCAAAGCTGCCCATTGACTACGACGACGTTGAATCGCCGCCGCTTCACGTCTCCTGCCGCTGCTACATCCGCCCGGAGGAAATCTCAATCGAATAAAAGGTCGAGCCAGCATTTACCAAATAACCAAATCAAAATCATGATCCCAACCGCAAAACTACATCTCAAGATGAACGTCAAGTACGAGCTCCGCGACAAGGACGGAAACCTCAAACCGGTTTTCCGCGACTGGGGCTGGGTGAACCGGCTCATTCAAAGGAGCTGGCTCTCGCCGAACCATCCGAAAGTCCCGCTCCTGTTCGGAACGTGGGCTGATTCGATGGTCGTCGAAAACCTCGTCGTGGACGCGGGCAAGGCGGCGGTCGCCGGCCTCATCAACGGCGTCATCGCGAACTTCTTCGAGTACATCGCCATAGGCACCGGCGCGGTCGCTCCGGCGGCGGGCGACACCGCGCTCGGCGCGGAGATCACCACCGGCGGCGGCGCGCGCGCAATCGGCACCACGAGCCGCGTGACGACCGACGTCGCGAACGACACCGCGCAAATCGTGCTCACTTATAGCTTTACGTTGAGCTTCGCCGTCACCGAATCTGGCGTGCTCGATTCTGCGGCCGCAGGCATTCTCCTTTGCCGCCAAACCTTCGCGGCGATCAACGTCGTGAACGGCGACAGCCTGCAGGTGACGTGGAAGATTGACGTTGACTAATCATGACGACCATCACCATCAAAAACGTAATAGCCGAACCCGACAAAATCCGGGTCGTCGCCGAAGTCAACAAGGACGGCGTCATTGAGGCGCGCGAGTTCCACACCGACTATGGCAGCGACATGACGAAAGCGGAAATCCTACGCGCCCTCCAAGAGGAGGTGACGATCTCCTCGAAAGCAACGCAAAAAGTAACCGACTTGCAGAAGCTCATCGGGCAATCCGTAACACTCCCATGACGACACTCGCCCTCGTAAAAAATCCATCGCAGCTCCACCTGCCGGAAGTGGCGGATTACTTGAAGACGCTGAAACGCGGACTCAAAGAAGCGCAGATTCTTTCCATCGGAAAGGAAATAAAGCAGGAGCTCCGCTACAACCACGCGCGGCGCGCATCCGCAATGCCGGTGCCGAATGGCGGGTTCAAAGAAGCTGCGGCGCAAAGCAAAAAGTTCTGGTCGCTCTACGAGCTCGTGAACCGCATCCTCGATCCGCTCGACCCTGTCTACTCCGGCGTTCGGAGCGGCGTCGCGCTCTCGACAACCGCCGACCAGTTCACCCTCACGGCGGCCTCCGCCGGCCAGCTCCGCGTGCTCGAGTACCTCATCGGCGGCGAGGCCACGGCCTCGGCGGTGAACCGAGTCGCGCTCCAGTACTCGACTGGCGGCGCGACCCCGACAACCGCGACTCCGGAGAAGTTCAACTCTCGTTCACCCGCCGCAGCATCGCAGCTCGCAACCGGCTGGACAACCCAGCCGACGCTTGCCGGCCTTCCCATCATCACCCTCGCCTACAACGCCTTCGGAGGCGTATGGCGCTGGGTCGCGAGTCCGGGTGAAGAAATCTACCGCGTCAACTCCGAGCAGTTCTCGGTGCGCTCGCTTTCAGGAACGTCAGTCGTATCGGCAACGATCATCTGGGAGGAGCTCTAAAACCATGGCGACCTATTCCGCGCGACCAACCATCAGCGAGTCCGCAACCCACAAACAGTTTACGGGTATCTTGAAGCCGCCCACCAGTGAGGATCATCACGTTGTTGAGGTCATCCACGACATGAGCATCGCCTCGCTCACCACGAACCTATGCCGCTTCAAAATCTCGCGGCAAACGAACGCCACGGCACTGACACCCGAAAAGCTCAACTCCCGCAGTCCGGCGCAGACGGCAAACGCCGGCGTGACGAAATACGGCGTCGGCGAAAACCCGACGAACATCATCGTCGCCTACGCCTACCGCACCCTCGGCACCGGCTTCCAGCCGGCACCGGCATGGTCGCCGCCGCGCCCCCGCTACCCGCTCATAACGCAGGAGGGGCTCTCTTCGCCGAATGGCCTCGAGATCGGCACCGACTTCGACGCGCCGAGCACCGCCAAGAACATTGACAACCGGCCATTCTTCATCGTCGCGAACCAAGCATCCGATCTTTACCGAGAGTCGAGCCGCCGGCGATCGCGCAATCCGCACTTTTGGATTTTCGGCAGGCAAGGCAACAACTTCACGACCACGCCGGCAGCCGCCGGCAACGGTTCGCCGTTCCGGTTCGACAAGATATTCCTGATCCCAACGCTTTGGAATCCGCTGCTCCTCGGGACGCAGGGCGGCGAGATCTACCCGCTCGCGCTCTACAACGCCGGCACGTTCTTCACGCAGGAACTCACCGACATCATCGCGCTCGTGGATAGCATCGCGAAGTTCCCGCAAAAAGTGGCGAGCGAAATCATCACGCTGGTTGACACCGTTCTCAAAAGCACGAACCGCGCGCTCACCGAGGCCGTCATCCTCGTAGACACGATCCTGAAGCAGCCGCAAAAAGTTCTCACCGAAGCGATCGTGCTCGTGGATTCAATCATCACGAAAATCACCGCGATCATAAAAACCGAGGCAGTCGTTCTGGTTGACACGCTCGCGAAAAGCACCACGCGCCTTTTCACGGAAGCGGTGGTGCTGGTAGATACGGCGCTCAAAGAGGCGCGCAAAACTTTCAGCGAAGCCATCGTGCTCGTTGACACCATTCAAAATCTTTTCGGCAAGGTCTTCACCGAGGCGATCGTGCTGGTAGACAGCATCACGAAGTCAACGACCAAGGTGCTCACCGACGTGGCGACGCTGGTGGACACCATCGCGAAGCGAACCGAGCGCGCGCTCACCGATGTGGTGGTGCTCGTGGATCAGATCAGGTTCGGCTACTTCCGAATCTTCACCGAGGTCGCGATGCTCGTGGACACCATTCGAAATATCCCTGGCAAGGTTTTCACCGAAACCATCGTGCTCGTGGATTCGATCATGCGGAGCACCAGCAAAGCATTCACCGACGCGCTCGTCCTCGTGGATACGATGACACGAAGCGCGACGCGGACGCTCACCGACGCGATAACGCTTGCGGATTCTGTTTTGAAACAAATGATCAAAGGCGCGTTTCAGGAGGCCGTCGTTCTCGTTGACACCATCAACAAGCAAACCAGAAAAGCGCTCAGCGATATTGTGACGCTCGTCGACACCGCCACCCGCGCCACCGGCAAGCTCGCGGGCGAGACCATCGCTCTCGTTGACGGAATTCTCAAATCGACAACGCGCGCCTTCATCGAACAGATCACCCTCGTCGACGTGGTCACTGCGCTCACCACGACAATCGTCTCCATTGGGAAATTCATCGTGCGGGGCATCTACCTCGCCGGCTACACCGCGAAAACGTACCTTGCCTCCTTCACCCTCCGCAGCCCCAAAGACGGCCACGCCCTCAAAGACGCCACCCGAACCTTCACCCTCCGCGAGAAACCGGCGAGCGCAACCATCCGCGTCAACAAACCAGAACCATGATCATCATCAACGTTTTCAAAAGCGATAAGCTCTACGACATCAATTTCACCCTGCAGGACGCGAACGGCGCGGCCTTTGATCTGACCGGCAATTCCGCGATCAATCTCAAAGTCCAGAAGCAGGGCGTCGACACGCTCAAATTCACCGGCGCCATGGCCGTCGTCGGTCTAGCAACCGCCGGCACCGTGAAATATACCGTGCAGGCGACCGACCTCGACGACGTGGGGCAATACTACGCCGAGATCGAGGTCAACTTCACCGGAGGAAAGGTCGTGACCTTCGGCGACATCGTCATCAACGTAAAACCGGAACTCCCCAGAACATAAAAGGTCGAAACCATCAATCGCTAACCAATCACCATGAACGAAACACTCAAACGCGAATCAGCAATCAAATTCACCGATGAGGTGAAGACGAAACTCCAAGCGTACTTCGAAAGCGACGAATTTCGGAGCTTCGCCGCAAAAACCAAAGCCGCGACCGACGCAGGCAGCTTTGAGGTCGTAATCTCCACCGCCGACATCGACCGGCAAGGCGAAACCATAGATCAGAACGGCTGGGACACCGACCAATACGCCAAGAACCCCGTCGTCCTCTGGGCGCACGACTACTTCAGCCTGCCCATCGGCATCGCCGAGGAAATCAGGCATGACGGCGACAAGCTCATCGCCAAGGGTCGCTTCGCGCCCGCCGAGGCCAACCCCTTCGCCCAGCAGGTGCGGCAGCTCTATGACCTGAAAATTGTCCGCGCAACTTCGGTCGGCTTCATTGTCCGCGAAATGGACGGCAAAAAAATCACCAAGGCCGAACTCCTCGAATTCTCATTCGTGCCGGTGCCGGCAAATCCCTTCGCGCTTTCGCTCTCGCAGGCGCGGCACCTCGACCTCGCCATGATCGCGGCCAAGGGTCTCGCCATCGAAACGAAAGCCGAAGGCGACCCCTGCACCATGGAGGACGGCGCCGAAGGCGAATACCACCCCAACCCCGAAGGCGTGATGGTCTGCATGCCGAAGCCCGAGGAAAAAGCCGAGGGCGACACCTGCGCGCTTGAAGACGGATCCGAAGGCGTGATCGACGCGGAAGGAAACTGCGTGGCAAAGCCGCAAGAAACGAAAGGGGAGATCGCCGAGCAGGTGACCGCCGAAGGGCAGCGCAAACAGAAATGGGCGCGCCTCAACCGCGTCTGGGACATTTTCGACGCCTTCATCGGCGTCTACCTCGACGAGAAAACGCCGGTCGAGGACTTCGACAAGCTCCTCGACGAGGCGATCAGCCTCATGCGCCAGCCCTCTCCTGAGACCAAGGGCGTCATCGCCGACGCGCTCAAAGACGAAAAGCGGGCGAAGTTCATCCTCCGCGCCAAGGACGCCGAGAAGATCGGCGCGGAGCTCGCCGCCATGCAAAACGAAATAGACGATTCGATCGTGCGGCACTCGAAGACGGTCATCGAGATCGTCCAGTCCGAGTACCCGCAATCCACTCCACCGCAAGAAACCGCCGCCTCAGGATTAGAAGCCAAGGGTGGCGAGGGTGAGGAAAGCCGCGCAAGCGGCGACCCGAAACAAAGGTCGAGAGACGCAAGATCGCTCCTCGAGACGGAGCTCGACAGCTTCCTGATCGGGCGACAGGTCTTGCGTGCCATAGCAAATACGGCCAGCAGCGGTCTCGAGCGCATGAATAAAAAAGCGCGCGAGCACGCTGCCAAGGCCGCCAAGTAATTATGGACGAAAAACTCGTACAGGCCGTCATCAAGCATCTCGATGAGCGAATGCCCAAGGTGATCGACGAAGTCATGCAGCAGAAGCTCGCGGAATTCGTCGGTCCCATGGTCGCCGCAGAGACCCGCAAGGTGGTGGAAGCCCTTCGCGTTGAACGCGCCCTCATCGGGCGCGACCGCACCGGTCTCAGCGATGAGCAGAAAACCGAGTTCGTCAAAAACGTGAAGTCGGTTGCCTTCGGCAACTACCGCGCCAAGGCGAACGAGGAACTTATCGAGGAGCAGGACAGTCGCGGCGGATACCTCGTATCCCGCGAAGTGGCCTCAGCCGTCGTTCGCATCGCCGCATCCGTCGGCGTGGTCATGAGCCAAGCCACCAAGTGGCCGCTCAAGACCGACGAGCTCGGCATCCCCGCCTACACCGGAGCGTTCCTCGAGGGCGAATACCTCGGCGTCAACGCCGCAGGTTCCCTCACCGGCGTCACCTTCGATCAGGCCAATCTGATCACGAAGAAGTGGCAGCTCGCCTTCACGGTCGGCAACGACCTCATCGCCGACGCTTCCGTTGACCTCGCCGACTGGCTCCTCTCCCTCGCGGGCGAGGCGCTGGCGAACATGGTCGACAAGCAGGCGTTCAAGGCCGGAGCCGCTCCGTTCGTGAGCCTCCTCGACAACGCCAACGTCACCGTCCACACGATGCCGACCGGCAAGGATACTTTCGCCGAGTTTGATCTCGACGAGGCATCCGACGTCATCGGTCTCGTGGAGGAAGCGGTGCTCTCAGGCGCGGCATGGCTCTTCGAACGAACCGTCTGGGCGAAGATCCGCATCAAAAAGGACACCGCCGGCAACTACGTCCTGCCACAGGCAGGCGCGCCGTCGGCGACCCTTTTGCAGGACTATCGCGGCGTCATCGGAGGCGCGAAACCGGTCGGTGAAATCATGGGCTACCCCGTCTTCACCGTCCGCCACCTCCCGACCAACGCGGCAACTGCCGTCTCGACCAAGTTCGGCATCTTCGGAAACCTCGCCGCCGTCGCTTACGGCGACAAGGGCGAGCTCCGCGTGATGCAAGCCGAATCGGGCACCTTCGGGGGCAAGGAAATCGCCCTCGCGGATCAGCGGGCGCTCATCTACAAGCACCGCCACGCGCTGGTGACGACCCTCCCGAAAGCGTTCGTCGCAATCAAGACCGCCGCGTCCTAATCCGACGTTTCGGTTCTGGCGCTCCTCGCCTTTTTCTCGGGCGAGGGCGCGGGAACCGAAGCCGGAACCAAAAGGTCGACCATCATTCGTAAGCGAGAAACAACGATATGAGCATCTACAAAGTCAAGGAGACCCCCGTCTCGCACAAAGGAACCCGCTTTGATCCTGGCTCCGAAGTCGAACTGACCGACGAGGAAGCCCAGAACATCGGCCTCGAATACCTCGAGAAAACCGAGGCGGGCGCCGAGCCGACGCCGCCGGAGGCGACACCGCCAGCCGGAGACGAAGGGGGCAGCCAGAGCGAGACGGGCGCCGAGCCACCCGCAGGCGGAGACGCCGGCGGCGAAGCCGGCCAGTAAGGGCATACCCATAACTTCCTCAGGGGCACGCCCTCCCCTCCGCGCGTTTGATGGCGCGTCCGCAGCCACCAATCGTCGAGCGCGCGGGATCTGACCAGATCAGAGGATACAGGAAAAAAGACCATGCGCAGCGTTTTTGACGCCATCAAATCGGTCTTCACGTTCCGACCACAGGCACTCACCACGACCACCAACGGCGCGGCGGTTGACACCCAAGGGTACAACTCCGCCGCGATCGCCCTCGAAGTCGGCGCCGTCTCGGGCACCTCTCCGACACTGGATGTAAAACTCCAAGAATCGGACACCTCGGGCGGCACCTACGCCGACATCGCGGGCGCGACCTTCACACAGGTCACGGCTGCGAACAACTCGCAGGCGATCCGCCTCGAAGGTTTGAACACCGGCTCGAGGAAGCGATTCATTCGAGCGGTGGCAACAATCACGGGCACCACGCCCAGCTTCACGCTGGGAGTGAGCGCCCTCCTCGGTCGAGCGTTCAAGCTCCCCGTTCAGTAAACGGGTTTCTGTCTCGGCTGACGCGCCCCCTGATGAGACCGCATCAATTCAGGGGGCTCGGAGCGGGGACATAACCAACCCCGAAAACATCATGGCGACCGAAAAGGTTCTCGCCTACGCCCTCACAACCAAAAACCGCGTGAAGGATCGCCTCGCGATCACCAACACGCAATTCGACACCGTCATTGACCGGCTCATTTCCGCCATGACCGATTTCATCGAGGGCGAATGCAACCGCCGCTTCCAAGAGACCGTCTACTCGAACGAGATTTATTCCATCTACGGCGCATACCCCGAGACCATCGGCCTCAAGCAGACGCCGGTCTCAAACGTCGCCTCGGTGCAATACCGCGCCGGACTCAAAACGACCCCCAACTGGACGAACTTCGCCGCCGACGACTGGGAGCTCCTCGAGGACGGCAAGTCGGGCATCATCAAATTCTACGGCGGCATCACCCGAGGCGTGAACGTCATCCGCGTCACCTACACCGCCGGCTACAAAATCGACTTCCCGAACGCCGGCAGCGCGACTCACACCCTCCCCGCCGATCTCTCCGATCTTGCCGAGCGCATCGTCGTGCGCGTCTTCGAGAAGCGCAAGGCCGAAGGCAAAGAGACCGAATCGTTCGAAGGCGGCACCGTGTCGTGGGCGCCGCTCCTCGACGAGACCGACCGTGCCATCATCGCCCGCCACCGCCGTCTCCCCCAATTCGTCTAGCCGCCATGATTACTTTCGAGATGAAAATTCAAAACGCCGGAGAGCTCGCCCGCGCCTTCCGCAACTCCCCGAGGATCAGCGAACCGATTCTGCAGCGCGCCATCCGCGCGAGCCAAGCCGTCTTCGCCAAGAACACCCTCAAGGACGACCCCGTGCCCTACCGCACCGGACGCCTCCTCACCTCGTTCATCTACAAAGAGGAACGCCTCCAAGCCCGCTGGTTCCCGACCGCGCGCTACGCCGCCCACGTCGAGCTCGGCACCCGCCCGCACCTTATCACCCCCAAGCGCGCGCGCGTCCTCGCGTGGCAGCGCGGAGGCGGCGGCCGCTACGTCACCGCCGCGAGCGGACGCCGCTACTACAAGCGGCAGCAGGGCACGACCGTTTTCGCCGCCTACGTCCGACACCCTGGCACCAAGCCCCACCCTTTTATGCAGCGCATCGTCGACAAATCGCAGCCGGAGATTCATAGCTTATTCGCTCGGGCATCAGAACTCATCGCCGACGAGATTGCCCGCAGCGCCCCCTGATATGCCACTCCTCGACATCAAAGAACGCATCCAATTTCACCTGAACGAGCTCCGCTACGCCGAGACGCTCAAAGACGTGCTCGTCGACGACCTGACCCGCAACCCCTTTGATCGCGACTTCGCCGCCTTCCCGACCGCCATCCTGACCTCACCAAGCGTCGACTCCATCGAACTCACCAACCGCCAGAACACCCGCACCTATACTTTCGAGATCCTCATCATTCACAAAGCCGACGAGATAGACAGCCCCACGGCCATCGAAACCCTCATGGAAACGATTTTGAACCGCTTCGACAACGATCCCAATTTGAACGGCAAAGCCGACGGCGGAGTCGCGCCCTCGGTCTCAAGCCCCGCGCCGGTGCTCTCCAGAGGACAGAACCTCATCGCCTTCTCGGTGCTCATTCAGGCGCGCATGGTGCATGATCTAACCTTCTAAATCACATGGAAACCGGATCAAAAAACAAAATGCAGGCAGGCGCGGCAAGCAAAGGAGCGCCCGAGCCGCGCGAGCAGGAGTTCTTCTTCTCCGGCGGCACCGAGTACGAGCCGCAAACCGTAAAAGCGAAAACCCCAGAGGAGGCGCACGAGATCTGGGAGAAAACGCGAAAAAAGGTCGAACCATCACAAACCACTAATCCCTAACCGCACACCATCATGGCCAAAGGAATCGGACGATTGCTCCAGATCGGGATCGCGCGCGAAACGACGCGCGGCACGCCGCCGGCATCGGCGACGTTCTGGATCCCGTTCTCGGAGCTCGACATCGACGAAAAGGACGCCCGCGTCACCGACGAACAGTCGCGCGGCGTCATCGAAGCATCGGTCGGCGAATCCATCGTCAAGCAATGGGCGGAAGCGGCGATCAAAGCGCCCATCGGCGACATCCACTTCCCGCTTATTCTCTACGCTCTCTGCGGAACTCTGACGACCACCGACAACCCCGACGCCAACCCCGTCGTGAAAGATCACACCCTCGCGGTGCAGCAGGGCGCCCAGCACCAGTCGCTCGCCCTCTACACCGACGACCCGCTCGCCGCTCAGGATTACAGCCACGCCCTCGCCGTGCCGACCTCGCTTGAGATCGTCTACGAGCAGGCGAAATTCCTTGAATACTCGGCGGCCTTCAGAGCCAAGAAAGGAGCGACCGCGACCAACACGCCGGCGGCAACCAGCGAGAACCGCTTCCTCCCGCAGCACCTCACCTTCAAGACCGCCGCGACGCAGGCCGGCCTCGGCGCGGCCGCAGCGACGATCATCAAATCGCTCGCGCTCCGCTTCAACCCGAACATCGAGGATGACGACGTGCTCGGCAACATCGCCCCCGTCGACTTCCTCAACAAGCAGTTCATGGTCGAGGGCGAGCTCGAAGCCATCTGGCAGAACGAGTCGGACTTCAAGACCAACGCCCTCGCCGGCACGGTGCGCGCGATGCGGCTCGATCTCCTGAACAACAACGTCGTCATCGGCACCGCCGCAAACCCAGAGCTCAAGATCGACCTCCACTCGGTCTTCTTCAAGGAGCTCACCCGACCCGTGCGCATCAACGACATCGTGAAGCAAACCCTGCAATTCACGGCGCACTACAATACGACCGACGCAAAGCTCCTCACCATCATCGCGACGAACATTCAAGCATCCTACTAACCAGCAACCACCATGCGAGAAACCACAAAGGTCAAAACCCCATCGGACTTCGAGGTGGAATTCCACGCCTACCTCACCGGCAAGGAAGCGCGCGAACTCCAGAAGATCATCCTCTCCCACGCCCGCTCGGAAGGTTCGGGCGACGAAACCAAAATCGTCGGCTTTGATCCCTCCGTCCGCAGCATCGCCGAGGAGTACGCCCTGCGCACCCTCGTCGTCGCGGTGAACGGCGAGCGCGCCGGCGCGTTCGAGGCCGTCGAATCAATGAAACTCGAGGACTACAACGCCGTGGTCAACGCCATCAACGCGGTGGTGAAGCCCGCCCTCGAGCCAACGGATTTTTTAGCGAAATAGAGTACGACTACTCGAAGCTCCTCCGAGCAGGCCGCGCTCTTATCTCGGACGGCCTCGCCGCCGTCATCATCTGCGAACGCTTCGGCTGGACATATCAGCAGTACCTCGACCAGCCGTGGTGGTTCATCGAAACGGTGAAAATAAAACTCCGCCTCGACGCGGAGAAACACGGCGAGGATGCCAAGCGTCTCGAACGCCCCTAATATGGCGACCACATCAAAGGCACAACTCGAAGTGGTGCTCAAAGCCACCGATCAAGCCTCCGACGTTCTCCGTCAGGTAGGCCGCGAGACCGAGCACCTCAACCAAAAGGCCAACGACTTCAACACCACCATGAAGGCGGCCTTCGGCGCGATCTCCGCCTACGTCGGCACGCGCGGCATCCTGTCGCTCATCCGTGCCACCGAGGAGTCATCGCTGCAACTCGCGCAGGCGCGCTTCCATCTCGCCGGCTACGGCAAAGAGGTTGACGAAAACTTCCGCAAGCTCGTGCAATGGTCAGCCGGCGTCCAGAAAGCCATCGGCGCCGGCGACGAGTACGCCGTGCTCGTGGCATCGAAACTTCTCCCCCGCGTCAAGAATCTATCGAAGGCGCAGGAATACGCAAACGTCCTCCTCCGCGGCGAACGGATCGGCATGCTGAACGCGCAGGAAGCGGCGAATATGCTCATGCGCGCCGTTGACGGAAACGAACGCGCGCTGCGCTTCCTCCTCGAGCAGATGAATATCGCCACCCCCGAATTCGTCAGCCTCGAGACGCTCTTCGAGGAGCTTCGCCGGCGAACCGAGGAAGGCGAGAAAGCGCTCTCCCCATTCGCTACCCAATGGCGGATTCTCTCCGAGAACTTAGGGGAGTTCAAGGAAAGGGCGGGCACGCCCATTGTCGGAATTCTCGCCAGTATCGCGGGAGGGATCAATCAACTCATCGATCGTTTTCCGATCCTCGGCAAAATCGTTTCGGTAGCAATGGCCGTGATCGCCACCGCACTCGTGCTCGCCGGCACCACCGCCCTCTACGGCTTCATCGCTCCCGTCCTCGCCGGCATTGTGAAACTCGGCGCGGCGATCTTCCCGTTCCTTCTCACGCCATGGGGCATCGCGCTCATGGCCATCGTCGCGGCGGCCATTTACGCCGCGCTCAACTGGGACAAAACCGTCGCCCTCATCTCGAAGGCGTGGGAGGCGTTGAAATTCACCTGGAACGCGGTGATAGATTTCGTCTCCGAGAAGATGCTTGTTTTTTACAACGCCCTCATCGAGCGGTGGACTTCATTCAAGGAATTCTGGAAGGGGCTCTGGGAGTCGGTGCGGCAAATCATCGAGAGCGCCATGCAATGGATCAGCGACAAGGTGAGCGCAATCGTCGAGCAGGCCAACCGAGCCATCAGCGCCGTCTCGAGTTTGGCCTCGAAGGTCGGCGGCGGCATCACCTCGACGGTCAAGAGCGTCGCGGGCGTGGTCACGGGCAAGCGGCAGCACGGCGGCTCGGTTGAGGCCGGCGGCGCCTACCTTGTCGGCGAGCGCGGTCCCGAACTATTCATGCCCCGCACCGCCGGAGCCATCATCCCGAACGCCGGCGGCACGATTCTGATAGACATGCGCTCGAGCGTCTTCCTCGACCGCCTCGTCGCGGTTGAGATCGGCGACCAGATCATCAAGCGCCTCAAGGAATTACACCGTATAGGATTCTGATATGCCATTACAGCTCACCATCACCGCGGTAGACAAAACGAACCAAGTGGAGTGGCCGACGCTCCAGAAAATGGACGTGCTCACCAAGGAGCCCGACCGCCTTGAGTTCCGCATCAAAAACTACCCGTCGAAAACCTACCGCCCGAGCTTGAGCGAGGAGGTGATTCTCCTCGACGGCGCGACGCGCATCTTCGGCGGCGTCATCACCGAGAGCCGCGAATCGAACACCGGCCTTCTCAAATTTTTCGAGGTCATCTGCAAGGACTTCCAGCACACGATGGATCAGAAGCTCGTCAACAAGACCTACACCGCGCAGAGCGCGAACGCCATCATCACCGACATCAAAAACAATTTCCTCCCCGCCGGCTTCACCGTGACCAACGTGAACGCCCCCGACACGATTCAGAAGATTGTTTTCAACGACGAGCAGCCGTCGAAATGCTTCCAGCGCATCGCCGAGATGCTCGGAAACTACGACTGGTACGTCGACTACAACAAGGACATCCATTTTTTCAAAGAAGGCGGCGAGATGGCGCCATTCAACCTCGACGACGCCGGCGGCAAGTATATCTTCGGCTCGCTCCGCATCGAGCGGAACATCAACCAGATCCGAAACTCGATCATCGTGCGCGGCGGCGACAAGGAATCAAGCCTGCTCGATAACACCGAGAAGGCCGACGGCACCCAGCGCGTCTTCGTCGCCAAGCCCAGCCTCAAAAACCTCACCATCCAGAAATCGACCGACACCACCTGCGGCGCCTTCACCACCCTCACCATCGGGCAGGACGGCGTCGACGACCCGACCACCAAGGACGTGCTCTACAATCCGAACACGGGGCACGTCATTTTCCGCGACAACAACAAACCAGCGCAGAACTTCTGCGTGAAATGGTCGGGCAATCAGGTCTACCCGATCAAGATCATCCGCCGCGACTGGCCGAGCATCAACACTTTCGGCGAATACCAGTACATCATCCGCGACGCGACGATCAAGAGCGAGGATCAGGCCAAACAGCGCGCGGCGGCAGAACTTCTGAAATACGCGAACAAAGCGAGCGAGGGCAGCTTCCGCACCACGAGCTCCGGCCTCCGCTCCGGCCAGCGCATCACCATCGAATCGGCGGCACTCGGCATGGCGACGGAAACCTTCAAAATAAACCGCGTCATCTTCCGCGCCCGCTCAAGCGCAGAGTTCGATTACGAGGCGCATATCCTCGCCTCGGAGGAAGTCGGGGTGATCGATGTTTTTTCAAAGCTCCTCGTCGACGATCCCGCCAAGCTCTTCCGCATCGACGAGAACGAGGTGCTCGTGCAGGTCGAAGGGTACACCGAAACGATCACCATGGCCGACAGCTTCACGGCGACCAAGTACCCGCGCGTCACGCCGACCTATACCGAGACAGTTTCTATGAGCGATTCCTTCACCGTCAATCCATGGGGTCTGAACGTCATCCCGATCTGGGTCGCTGGCGCGTACTATCTGGTCGACGGCAATGACCGGAAGCGAGCGCCGCGAACCGACGCGGGAGCGAAAACAACATGAACAAAATTTACGAGGACACAATGAAAATGGTCGGCATCTGGGATTTCTACCTTACCGAGGGGACGCCGCTCACGCCACGAGAGCTCGAGCGCATCAAAGCCGGCAGGGAAATCGGACGCCCCTACCGCCGCGTCCGCTACAAGAACCTCATCCCGACGGTTTCGCGCCAGCAGGTCGCAAAGGCGATCACCGGCAACATCACGACGACGACCGAAATCAAGATCACGCATCAAGAGCTCGGCACGAGCACGCAGGCGCCGGCCAACGGCGACACCGGCCTCATCACCCCGACAGCAAGCACGAGGAAAACCATAACCTCGATGGCTTTCTTATCCAACCAGATGAACCTGACGAGTTTCTGGGCGGCAGCCGAAGCCACGGGAACGTGGCGCGAGTTCGGGCTATTCATCAACGGTACCGCGACCTCAAACTCCGGCGTTTTATTCAACCGCGTCGCGATCAACATCGTCGTCGCAGCCGTGGACGCGCTCACGGTTGACGGCACCGTAACCATCACCTAGCCATGGCCACCAACTGGAAAGTAGGAGATGAACTCACCGCAGCCCGCCTCAATGCGACAGGTGCCGCCGCTTTGCGTCCCTCGCAACAGGCGACCCCGAATATGACCGTTCTGGTTGCGGCTGGCGTCGCGCGATTCACCGACCGCGCCGTGGTGAAATACGCGGGCGGCTCGAGCGGAACCTTCACCGCGCCTGGCGGCGCGAACGAAAAGCGCATCGATCTTCTCTTGCTCAAAGACGACGGCACGCTTGAGATCATTCAGGGCACCGCCACCACGGGCACGCCAAGCGCGCCAACCTATCCCGCAGGGAAGTTTGTGATTTGCGAGGTCTTTCTCCGCAACGGCGCCACGAGCATCAAAGACACCGATGATACCACCAACGGCTACATCTCCCTCGACGTTCGCTACTTCATCGGCGACGGCACGCCGACGGGAACCGTCGCCATGTTCGGCGCATCAACGATCCCGAATGGCTGGCTCGAATGCGACGGAGCAGCGGTCTCTCGCACCACCTACGCAAATCTTTTCGCCGCCATAAGCACGGCTTTCGGTGCAGGCGATGGCTCGACCACATTCAACCTCCCGAATCTCAAGGGACGCACACCAGTCGGTCTCGACGCCGCGCAAACAGAATTCGATGTGATGGGTGAAACGGGCGGCGCGAAGACGCATACGCTGGTCACCGCTGAAATGCCTGCGCATACGCACGCTTTGAATGTGTCGGGCGGGACGGCTGCTGCGCCACATTTGATCCAACAGGCTGGTTTTTCCAACGACCCGTCGGGTGCCACGTTTTCGACCGGAGGCGGTGGGGCGCATAACAACCTCCAGCCGTACATCATTCTGAAATTCATGATCAAAACTTAAAGCGTATGCCAGAACACGAGCACAAACTGCATGAGGACATCGGCTTCATCAAAGCCACGCTCGAAGCCATGCACCGCGAATTCTACGACCCAAAGGACGGGGTGAAGGCGAAAATCGCCTGCCTCGATGGGAAGGTTGATCGCATTGCCGAACGCATCACGTGGATTACTGCGTGGGCTTCCGGCGTGGCCGGCACGATTTCTTTAGCGTTCTACCTTTTCAAGGCATTCGTCTGGGACAGGTGGAGCGGGAAGGGATAGCTCTTTGAGAAAGGAGGTCAGTGGGATGGGAACGCAGGGATACTACCTCTGCAAGTGCGGCGCCATGTACGAGACAATCGAGGCGAAGCGACAGTGCGAGACTGCCAACCACATCGGAAAGGAGCGAAAGGAGGCGATAGAAAATGAGAACATTCCTCGGCGTACTAGCGTTACTGATCATCGGCGCGTTTTCCGCGTCCGCCGGCGATGAGCAGCCGCTCGCAGGGCTCGAGCTCAAGGGCTACGGCTACTGCATGAAAATGCAGCCGCAACGCCAGCGCATGCCCTGCGCCCTGCTCGAGAAACCGGACGAGGAGAACACGCTCTACCTCGTTATCATGTCCGAGGACGGCTCCGAGATGCTCGAAGTCGTGCGGCAGGACTTCACGACCGGAAGGGAGGAGACCATCTGGCGCAAGCCGGTGCCGCTCCCCAAGGACGCAGTTCGCTATCCGCAGCAGAAGTGACCTCAAACGGTGGGTGGGGGGCGTGCCGTGCTCAAGCGAGCAAAACGCCCTCCAAAAATCTAACGGCGTTCAGAAAAACTTTATGGAAAAAATACTCGATCGGTTCTCGCTCGGTGGCATCGCCTCGGTGCCCGACTACCGCGACATCACCATGGACGCGGTGTTCGGCGCGCCGGTGCCCTCGGAGCTCCCGCCCTTCTACTTCTCCGACATCACGAAAATCCCGGTGATGCACCAGCGCAAGATCGGTGCCTGCGTCGGCCACGCCTCGGCAGTCGAGAAGGCGCAGCAGGAGCTCAAGGAGACCGGCGGCGTGCTGCCGTTCTCGCCGCGCTTCGTCTACGCGCTCGCGAAAGCGGAGGACGGCCTGCCCGCCGGTCTCGAAGGGACGTACTACCGGCTCGGTTTGAAGGTGCTGCAAAAGCACGGCTGCGCGACCGAAGCGACCCTGCCGAACGACACCACGCTCGGCCATGAGGACTACATATTCAGCCGCGATACCTCAAAGATTCCGGCTGCGGCCTTCGACGAGGCGAAAAAATACGCGATCAAAAGCTACGCCCACGTCGGTTTCTTCATGGACATCGGCGAACAGCAGCTCAAGCGCGCCATCATGGAGGGCGAGGGCATCCTGCTCGGCATGCAAGTCGGGAAGGAGTGGTGGTCTGACAAGAACGGCAACCCCTCGTGGCGAGCTGAAGACCTCCTGCCGATCCGCCCGCCGGCGAGCGTCGTCTCCGGGCACGCGGTGTTCCCCTACGGCTGGGACACCGTGAACAGCCGTGCGCGCTTCCACATCCGAAACTCGTGGAGCGCGGAGTGGGGCGACCGGGGCAACGGCTGGTTCTTCCACGACGAGTGGAAAAAATACCTCACCGAGGCGTGGGCGGCGGTTGACCTGCCGAACAACTGGATCGAGGAGGCAAGGGAGCTCCCGCCGGCCGAGACGTTCAAACACTTTTTCGGTTTCGATCTGGCCTTCGGCCAAAAAAGCGACGAGGTGCGGAAGCTGCAAATCGCGCTCAAGATTGACGGCACGTTCCCGAAGTCGGTCGGAGAGACCGGCTTCTACGGAGAGATAACTCGCAAGGCGGTGCTCGACTTCCAAAAGAAGTACGGTGTCGCGAGCTTCGCCGAACTCCTGCTTGTGAATGGTCGGCGAGTGGGAGCGAAAACGCGGAGAAAACTAAACGAGCTATTCAACAAATAACATGAACCCAAAATACGGAAACTGGGAGGCGCTCAAAGCTCGCCTCAAGTCGTGGCTCTGGCGCGCGGGCATGATGGTCGCCGCGCTCGCAGTCGAGTTCATCGCGGAAAACATCGGCCTATTCAACCTTCACCCACTCGTGGTGACGGCAGTCGGCCTCCTCCTCGGCGAGGTATCGAAGTACCTCAATGTGGATGTAGGAAAAATCCGCGCAGCAGCACCGCAGGCCTAGTAGTTCCGGCGGGAGCACATACCCGCCGACTATGACAATCCTCATCAGGGTCGCCGTTCTGCTTTCGGTCGCAACCCTCGCCTTCGTCGCCGGCACGCTGGCGATGCCGCCCTTCTCCGTAGTGGTGGAGTGCGGCAAGGCGATATGCGATCAGCCGGACGACGACCTCGTGAAGCGTGGCGCGCACCGCTACATGCCGACGCACGAGCAAGAAACATGGATCGGCGTGCTCGAGTGGTGTGAATCGCGCGGCAAAGGAATCGCTGCCGTGAACCCGAAGGATCGAGACGGCACGCCATCTTATTATTTCTTCCAGTTCAAGCCCGAGACCTTCGAGGGCTACCTTCTGAAATACCAACTCGCGCTGCCGACGAGTTCCGAGCGCGTCATGGAGCTCATGGAAAACTACGAGCTCACGCGAGAAGTCGTCCGTCGCATGATCGGCGACAAGGACGTTGACTGGTACCAAGAATTCCCAGATTGCGTTTTGAGGCTTGGCGAACCGCCGCGATAGGAATGAGAAAGCCGCCCCATTGGGCGGCTTTCTCTATTTCACCGGATTGCCAGTTACCTTGAGGAGCGCATCCTTTCGGTAGAAAATCGGCAATTTGTTTGTGCCTTTCTGTTCCAGCGTGATCGCAGAGAGGCCAGCAGCGTCTGATTCAGAGTCCGAGATGTCGCACGGTTCCACCGCCGCACCAAGCGCGCAATCCTTCCCAATGGTGAGTATCCGCCATTGTGAATCGGGAAGATCAAGAACGGCGGAATCGCAGAGTTGTGAAGTACTCCACTCGCCGGCGATGGTGGAGACGCGGATCGTCACATCGGTGACCTTCTGGCGCAATGGCAGTCGATGCGGAGACCCGACGTCGAGCATCTCATTTATGAGATAGTAATCGGAGACATGGTCGCCTTCGGCGCGTGAGCAGATATAGGACACCGCTTCTCTTTTTGCGCTACGATTCTTCTCTGACGAATCATCAAAGATCAAAAGAAAAATAACGAAAATAACAAACGCGATCCCGATGACCATGAGCACCGTTTTCAATATGGGTACCGATTTTTTATCACTCATGTTCTTTTTGGCGGAGCAATTGCTCCATCACTTCGATTTCCTCGACTAGATTTTTATAGTGTACCTCCCCGAGGGAGTCGCTTTTGAACTCGACCTTTTTGCTTTTCTCATCAACCTCGAGCATGAGGCGTCGTTTATCGCCCCCGCATTCGTAGAGCACGATCAGCCGCATCGACCCATCGAGGAGCTCATAGTACCAAAGCAGAGCTCGCTCGCCCCGCCAAATGTGCGAATTCTTCCGCACCTCTTTGAATGGATCAAGCGAAAAGGCGGGCATGGATTGAAATTAGCACGCCGCCACCATCGTTGACAAACCCTCAGGGAGTATGCAACGTATAGGAGCACATCTGCAAAATAAAATATCCGTTGCCCGAAAGGGTCAAATTCCGTAGTCGCGGAACTTGAGGCAAACAACGGGAGGTGCTATAGTGGTAGTGGCAGGCGACGG
>ORJL011925674.1_pt1 | contig 31402 bp, 27 predicted proteins | sample 1779941 | NCBI WGS metagenome assembly ORJL01 (sample SAMEA104232317, study PRJEB22302) | groundwater metagenome | biome: forest; feature: aquifer; material: groundwater | place: USA | collected 2011-08-07 | depth 5.8 m | reverse complement strand
TTCTTTTTCTGTCCAAGCGACAGAAAAAGAACCAAAAAGAACGCGTGTGCGCCAACGGCCCCCTCCGCAGACCGCCCCACCCCGGTGGCGCACCCGCCATTGGTGCCAATTATTTATCGCCAACAGAGAAATTGCTCATCACTGACCACTAACCACTGAGTAATGCCGCCCATTCTTTGAGCGATTTGATCGAGGTCGCGAGCTTCTCGGTCCATCGTCCGATTCGTTCCCCTTGATCGTAGGGCTCGTTGACGATGACGAGCGGCGGGAGCAGAAGCTTACCCCTGTGACCATGAAGGAACTCCAGGAGATGCTCCGTTGCGCGCGCGGTGAAGTGGTATCGGTCGTCCCCGAGGCTCACGATGGCCGTAGGTTTCTCCTGGAGATCGACGCTCTTCGCTCGTTCCGCGAAAAGGGCCGACATGTGGGGATTGAGCTGCCCTTCGATGCCGCTGGTGTTCCACGTTCCCGAAGCGAGGAGAAGGATGTCCGCCCTCTCCAGATCTTTCGTTTCTGCCCGCTCCGCGCGAATCTGCTCAATTTTCAATTCCGGGAGCAGCGTCTGAAGTTTTTCGCAGAGCGAGCGCACCACGAACTCCGTGTGTCCGCTTGTAGAGGCGTAGATGGTGACGAGAGTGGGCATAACGTTAAGGAGAAAGGACGTAGGAACGCAGTGTGCTTTCGGACACGACACGGTCATACCGCCTGCCGCCGATGAGGAGTGTGGGGATCTTGATGGTGCGGACTTCCTGTTCCACGATTTTGCGTTGCTCCGCAATGCTTGCCGCTGTCTCCGGCGAGGCGGCTCTTCGCGCGATCTCCTTCACCTGTGTTTCCGAGTACCCGATTTCCCCGAGGAGTGATTGCAGTGTTGCTTCGGCTTCCGCACGCGTGAACGCGACGTTGAACTTCGTCTGGAGATCGGCGCCGCTCCCTGCGTCCGCGAAGAGTCTGAGGAGGAGCTGCCAGTCCGGCGGTATCGCGGAAGGATTCCTCCTGAGCGGAACCCGTTTCGTCGCTTCCAGGTACGAGGCCATGAGGAGCGAGTGCTGGAACTTGTATTTCTCACCCGCCGGGATCGGGTAGAGGAGGTACGTCAGGTTATGGCGTTCCGGGATGCCCGCCCGTTCCAGGTTCCCCGTCAGTTTCTTGCAAAAACGACATCCGGGGTCGACGATTTCGAGCGCCGTCGGTTTCGCCGGGTCGAAGGGATGGTAGTACGTGGCAGAGGGCCCTACGAAGCTGGCCGGATCCCAGGAGCGGAGTCGGTCGGGGATGCGCGTGACCGTTTCGTAGAAACGGGTGAACGGTCCTACTGCCCATGTGCCGAGCTTCCTCTCCCGGATAGCTTGCGTGAGCGTGAGCTGAGTCTGATCTACTCCGCAGGCTTCGCTGGAGAGCGTGCAGGACTCCACGCTCGCGGGGTTGCATGTCCCGTAGACGTAGAGATCGAGCCCGGCGACCGCGACGTAGAGGAGGCTCCAGACGCTCAGGATCACGAACGCCGCGGCGAACCAGTCTATCCACCGGCTGATGAAACGGGCGAGGGCAGGGGAGTAGCGCAGCGCGCGGCCGATAATTTTGCCCTTGAGTTCCTCGGAGAAGTCGATGTCGCAGGGGCGGAAACTGATGCGGCGGATCACGCAGTGCCATGCTTTGGCGGCAAGCGGCTTAAACGCGGCGGAGAAGATCGCGAGGATGAAGAAGACGATGAAGGCGGCGATGCAGAACATGAAGGCAAGAAGGCAAAAGGGCAAGAAGGCAAAAAGTTTCTCGGCTTCCCGTTCTAGAACGTCTTGAGTATTGATGCCAGGACTTCCGCGCACCGCTCAATGTCGGCGAGGGTGTTATGGAGGCCGAGCGACATCCTCAGCAGCGGGGGATACCCGCAGGTGTGCTGCAGGTAGTGGTGGCAGCAGAAGTGGCCGCTCCGGCACATGATCCGTTGCTCGCTCAGGTAGATCGCGAGCTTGTGCGCGTCGAGCCCCTCGACGAAGAAACTCATCACCGGTCCCGGTGTTCCGGCATTGATCATCTTCACGCGCGGGATGGCGCGGAGCCGCCTCCGGAGCTCGGAAGCAAGTTCGCGTTCGTATGCAGAAGGGTCCTTGCCCATCGGACGCGCGGACTTCATCCAGTCCATGGCTGCATTGAGTCCGACGATCCCCGCCCAGTTCTGCAGTCCGGGTTCCAGGACGCTGTGCTCGTCCACGGGTCCCGAGAGAAGCGTGAAGCTGTCTCCGTGCACGTCGGCCACCATGCCGCCGCCGATGAAGAACGGCTGCAGTTTCCTCAGCAGCGTGCGTCTGATGATGATGAAGCCGATGCTCGGGGCGTACATCTTGTGTCCCGAGCCGAAGGCCGCGTCGAAGTCGATGTCCTTCATGCCCTCGGGTTCGTGGCCGAAGTGCTGCGCGGCGTCGAGGAGCAACAGTCCGTTTCCCCTGTGCACTGCCGCCGCGATCTCCTTCGCGTTCGGAAGGCCGCGTCCATCGATGTTCGAGAGAGTACTGACGATGACGATCGCGTCCTTCAAGTCCGTTCCCGCCATGGCGAGCGTTCCATCATCCTCTCGTTTCAGGATGATCCGCCTCACCCCTGTCCTTCTGCTCCATGTGATGCTCGGGAGGAATACCGAGTTGTGCTCGATCTCACTCGTCACGATGGAGCTGATGCCTTCCGGCGGCAATTGCCCGAGGACCAGGTTGATTCCGTACGTCGTGTTGAGTGTGAAGGCTACCGCGTAATCCTTCTCGCTCTTGCCGGTGAGTTCGAGGAGTTTTTGGCGCGCACTCGCCACCGTTTCGTCTACCCGCTGCCCCCAAGCGTGCTTCACGCGCCCGCCGCAAGCGTTATACTCGCGGTAATACCCGAGCTCGGCAGAGATCACCGGCTGCGGCCGCAGTGACTGACACGCGGTATCGAGGTAGCAGTCCCCGGATCCGAGGTACTCGAATCCCTCCGGCCGCTTCGCGGTCTGCCTGCCTGACGTGGCGCGGAAAAATCCCATGCGGGGGGGATTCTACACCAACCCTTCGTTGATAACAGAAATCCTGTCTCACCAACGCACCGTCCGGCTATACTCCAGGCGTTTTCATTCTGCATGCCGGTCCCTCCGCGACGCATACGTTTCCCGTTCTCCTCTCTCCGTGACGCGATCGTCATCGTGGCACTGGCCGCGGCTGCCGCGCTCATCCTGCATGTGTTGGTTCCGTACAACATGGATGAGTTCATCGCGATGAGGCTCATCGGTTTCTGGCAATTCCCTGCGAACATGTGGGAGGTATCTCGGTCGTGGTATCGCCTGAATATCTTCGGTACGGGGCTGCATCTCCCCATGATGATCTACGACTACATCGGGAGCCCCCGGTCTTTCCTCTACTACCCGCTCTACCTCCTCTGGCCGAGTCCCGCCTCGGCACGCTTCCTCGGCATTCTCTCCCTGGGTCTCCAGGCCGCCGTGATCCGGAAACTCTACCGCATTCCCGTCCTTCCGGTATTCGCGGGGCTCTGCCTGTTCTTTCCCTATTTCTTCGCGCATGCGGTCGATGCCGGCCCCATCATCTTCGGAACTACCGGTGTCTTCCTGCTTCTGCTCCTCTTCCGGAGGTGGCTTGAGACGCGGAAGCAACGGTTCGCGGTTCTCGCGTCGCTCGTCGTGTTCCTCGGTCTCTGGGAGAAGATGACGTTCCTCTGGCTCCTGCCCGGTATCGCGTGCCTGTTCCTCGTCGAGGCGTGGGAAGCAGGCGTTTTCTCTTCCGGCGCGTCCTTGCGGCGATTGCTTGCGGCGACGATCCTGCCGCTTGCGGTCCTCGCTCTCCTTCTGAGCGTCCTCTTCCTCTCGCCCGCTTCCGATAAGCCGGGTTTCTATCCCTACTGGGATCAGATGATGCAGGCCGAATTCCGCTCCATTGCCTCTCTCCTCAAGAACGGCTTCACGCTCGATATCATCCGTGCGTTTTTCAATCCGCTCCGCGCAACGGTGAAGGTGTATGCATTCGGGAATTTCCCGTTGGCCGATCTCCCCTATGACGCGTTGCTGTTCCTGTGGGCTCCTGCATGCATGGTGTGGCTCTTCCTGCGCTTCCCTGGACATCGACGGCACCTCGTGCGGTCAGTCGTGTACTTCGCGGCGTTTGTCCTCACCGCTTTCATCATCATCCGCACGAAGCGGGCGGTATTCGTGCACCATGCCGTGCTCTCCTACCCTTTTCTGATCCTTAGTGTCCTCTCTACTGCCGCTGCGGCGCGCGCCATGTACGGCGGCATGTGGACGGAACTCGTGACATGGCCTGCGGCCGCTTTCCTGATTCTCAATCTCTTCTACTTTGCCGTCTTTCCTACCCAACCGATGCGCAGTCCCACACAAGGGAGATACAATAATACCGTTACACCTACTGACACGATTTTTTCTGTGACGGACGATCGCCAGTTGGCACCGCAGGCGATCTATGCGGTCGTGGATTGGGGCATGTTCTTCTACAAGTTCCTCTATGGCGCCGAAGGACAGAGTGTGGTGAGTACCAGCATTTCCGGTGTGGTCAACTACGATGTACTCCGGAAACTCGGTCGTCTCCATGGCCGAGAGATAGCGGTCATCTACAGCCGCAACAGACACGGGAAGGATTTCCTCGCCACAGCGGCATCCCATGGATACCGGCGCTGCGGGCAAGTGGGGGAGGACGAACCTTGGCAGCTCCTGGTGCGTTCGGACGGGATTTTCTCGGGGGTTTGTTTTTCGCAGAGGGATCCGGCTTTGGACTGATCATCCGTCCGAGGCGGATCGTTCTTCGCGGCAGCCGGCTGCGTTCTTCAGCAGGCGGAAGACCGTTGCGCGTCCGCGGATGCACTCGTGGATGATCCTCAGCCTGACTTCCCTGGAGGGCCAGCGTTCTCCCTTAGCGATGCTGCGCAGGAGCTGTTCGTACGCTGTTCTGAGGCCGAGCAGGATCTCGATTCTCGGGAGTCCTTCGCCGTTCGGTGATGCCCCATAGCGATGACTATGGGACAGGAGGTAGTCGATGTCTTCCGGCGAGTCGATCATTCCCCCTTCGATGAAGAAGTGTTGCTCCAGTTCTTCCGGGGAGAGCGATGGGAGTCGGGCGAGTTCGCCCTTCGCCCATTCGCTCCGTCGTTCCCCCGCAGCGGTGAGAACGGGGAAGAGCATCATCTGTTCCATGCGTGTCTCCGTGCTCATGGGGAGAGGGGTGTAGCAGTGGATACGAGCATGAGCTTCTAGCCTTTCGTTTCGTCCATGCCTCTGTATTCCGGGGGGCGCAGGCTCCTCACGAGCCTTGAAAGATTTTGAATTATTTGATGGACGTCTCTCCTCTCGATGCCGTGGCCGATCACGGGTTCCAATCGCGGGAACACATCCGACGGTATTTCGATATCTCTGCCGATTCCCAGTCCCATGAGATTCGCTATCAGCCACTTTGAAGAAAATCTGAAGCACGTTACAGGATCCGTGCGGATGAGGCTTATTTCTCTGACACAGAGAGGTTTCTGTTTGCATCGCTCCTGAACAGCGGGGGCGAGTTCTTGGGTGAAGGAGCGGAACTCATGTCCTCCAACGGCCGCATCAATACGCACTGTTTCATCGATCTTGTCCTTGTTCCCTCCGAATGCGATGTCGCCTATTTCACGGTCACTCGCTTGTTGCTCCGCTTGGGCGCTTCTCGTAATTTCTCTGTCTCTTTCTTTGAGTGTGGGACTCTGATCCTCCTCTGCGGCAGAGAGATCGATGTCCGGTTCCTCCGGAGTTTCCTCGAACATCGCTGCCGCGACCTTGTCGTCTCTGACCATCCTTCGCAGCGCCCTGCGGGTATCCATGAGAATGAACCATGCGAGTATCGAGTCGGCCTCGGGACCCGGCCGCAGGTGCGGCAGCAATTTCAGTAGTTCGTAGAAGCGGGGACCAGCCTGGTCCGGCACGGCGGCATACATGTTCACCGTGTCCATGAGCGTCTGTCCAAACGAGTCCTTGGGGTCGGTTTCCTCGCCATCGAGCACCGTGTCCCTGTCACACGCGAACACGAGCAGCTTCTTCCTCGCGACAGGTTCTATGAATTCCGCGCCTGCGACACTGAATACTTGTTCTGGCATGCAGAAGGCTCGTGAGAATATTGACACAGATATGAAATGTCAAATAGGCGCTCAATCCGTTCAACGTCGGCGCGGGGGCAGATCGGGTAACTGCTCAAGCCACGGATGTTCTTTGCGCAGGATCCGGCCGCGGGCCGACATCGGATCGTTCCAGCCGTCAGGGAGAAGCCCTATCAGTTTTTGCAGCTCCGCCGACTCGCGCTCTTTGTCGCCGAGGAGCGCGTACCCATGCGCGGCGATGCGGTAGACCGTCATGTCGCCGGGGCGCATTTGCTCTGCCTGGGTGAACAGCGTCGACGCGCGCACTCTGTCCCCGCGCACGGCGGCCTGCCAGCCAAGGAGCAGCGGAGCCATTCCGTCTTGCCGGCTGGTCAAGGCCGAAAGCTGCTCCATATTTTCGCCGACGAGACGATGCAATTGCCCGGTTGCCCGGACGTCCGGATTTTGTTCCAATGTTAGCAGTGCCGACTCCGCGGATTCGATGAGCAGCTGGCGGTCGAGTGGAAAAATCACCACAGCCCGCGCACCGATCCTGACGGCTTCCCGGGTCGCGTTGCCGCGCAGCAACCGGTCCGATTTTTCGGCGTAAACGCGGGCAGTCAGCCACCAAATGAAAAAGACGGCGGAGATCAGCGCCAGGCCAGAGGTCACTTGCAATATGCGACGGGCGAATACCGGATGATTCAGAAGACTCGGACGCGGCAACGAGCCGAGACCCATCCCTGCGATCAGCCAGCCAAATCCGCTTGTAGTGGGGTCTTCCACTCCAAAAAGCAAACTCAAATTTATGCCTGCCAAAGCAATGAAGATTGTCGGCAGAAGCGGATCTGCCGCCCGGTTTTGCCACAATCCAAGCAGAAGCAGCAACAAAAATCCGCAGGTGAGCAATAAGCCGAGCGGACCCAGTGTCAGAAGCAGCTGAAGAGGTTTGCTGTGGACATCGTCAATACTGGTGGTCAGCGATTCATATTCGTAGATGGCTGGCGAAAGGAAACGCGGCGAAATCAGGCCGATTGTTCCAGGCCCGTAACCCGTCGGTCGGTCATACGCCATGGAAAGTGCCGCGTTCCAAATAACGCCCCGGGATCCAAACGACAACAGCCGCTGTGTGGGCACAGAAAAGCGGGATGAAAATGACCAGGTTGCGATGACGCCGAACAACAGGATTAACAATGCGATCAGCAGCTTCTTGCTGCCGCTCAGTGATGGAAGCGCCGGACCCTGTGGCATGACCATGTACCAGAGCACCGCCGAAAACAGCAGTGCCAGCACCGCAGCGCGGCTTGCGGTAAAGAGCAGTACGACCAGATTGAGCGCGGCGAGTGTCCAATACAGCCCGCGTTGCCAGCTCACATTTTCAAGGCCGGTCAGAACGACAAACGGCAGTGTGAGTATGATGAAGTTTGCGAGTGTCGTCGGCTGGCCGATGGTGGAAAACACGCGGCCAAGGAACAGCTCGCTTTGCCATCGTCCGGCCAGCGGATCGAGACCGACTGCCTGCAAAATCCCGTACAGAACCACCGCCGTATTTGCGATCACGATCGCTTGGAGCATGGTCTCGCGGGAACTCCGATGTTGCACTGCCACGATCCCTGTGAGAGCCAGGGTGAAATAGATGCTACTCGCCAATACTCCCTCGAAGCGCGGCGGCGCACCGACGATGCTCAGAAGCGGCGCAATTGACCACAGCGGCGAAAGCAGCGTGATGGCGATCAACAGCAAAAGCAGTCTGCCTGTCCATGTCGTCAGGAGCGCAGAAATTGCGTCTCTGTCCGGGTGAGTCAAAGCGGCCCAGGTCCCGAATACGCCGGCAAAAGCGAGGCAGATGAGTTTTGGCAGCACGAAGCCCGAGGAATTCAACGGAACAAAGGCGACGGCGGCGCTGATGATCATGGCCGCGGCTATGATCATCAGAATGGAGCCGGTAAGGCTTACTTGCTTAACTTTAGAAAACATTGTATAATATGCATAATACTACAATAATAAAAGATCCGTAAACCGGATCATTATACACACTTCCTTTTCTTCTATGGAACACACACACAGGCAAACGGCGCTCAGGGTCGCGCTTTTTACGGCTCTGCCATCCAGTCTGATTGCAGTCCTGATTTTGACGGCAACGGGTGTCACCCGCGATGCGGTGAACGGTGCCAGGATGCGTCTGACCGCACTGAGTGACGTTGCCTCAGGGAACATGCCGGTACGCAGTGCCGAGCCCGCAGTAAAGCCTGCCGCGAAATCCGCGTCCTCCAAGTCCAGAGTAAAGCGCATTACTCCGGCCTTGCAAACTGCCACTCCGCCCAGTGCCGCGGACACCTTACCGGAAAAAAAGCCGGCCTATGTACCGGAACCAGGCGAGCGGACTATCGATGTAAGTGACCAGCCTGTTTACTACAATTTCCAGAAACACGCGGCTGACAAGGAGATGCCGGACGTCGTTTTCCGCCGAAACTCCAATAACGGCGTGGACATAGAAGTTTACGAAGAGCCCAATTTCAAGCGCAACGATGCCCGTCTGTCGTATTCCAATGGTTCATTTGCCGATGTCACGCTGGACATCTGTTCCGATGCGGTGAAATCCACCTGGAATACCATGGAATTGAATACGTTCAGCACCCAGTGTGTTGAGACCGCGGAGGGACGCCTGATAAAAATCGGCATCCATCCATCATTACCCCTTGCCGTGCGTTATATCGTTTTGGACGAACGAACAGCGCCGCCCAAGATCCCGTCCGGACCGGAAGCGGCGGAGGGAGTGATCGAACTGCTTGGCAAAACGGCGGATTACGATCCTGCGGCCGGCACCTATTCTTCTAAGGGAGACTTGGCGTTATTTCTCGAAAAAGCGGAGGACGAGGGCGGCGGCGGACCGCGCATCGAAGTGACTATTCCGGAAAAAATGCGGATGTCTTCCGTTTCCAAATCGCTGAAAGATGTGACGGAAAAGGATTGCCAGGCGTCGGATAATTTCGACCAAAAGGCCGGTTCGAAAAGTCGGATGTCCTGGTTGCGTGAAAAAGACAAGTTTTACGATTACGTCCTGTGCGTGCGATTTACAGACGGCCGATTCGCGGCTCTGGGCGACAGCGATTATGCCGCCGGCCGCGTCAAAATCCGGTTTCTGCGCCAGGACCTAGATCGCGGGCCGGGCACGGGAGCATTTTCTCTGGATCAGTGGGAAAAGGAGCACCCGGTTGACCAGGCTACTTTGGATTTTTTGAAGGAATACAATGCGGATCCGTCGCCGTCCAAGGCATACGTTGATTTCTCTCACCGCACCGGCCGGGTAAACGGTGACGGACCGTTCGACCTGACCTTCTCCGGCGATTCCCGCGAGCTTTATTTCGAAGCCGCCTGGAACAACGGCAAGCCGGAGACAGCCTTCGTTTTCCCGTGGACCCCTTACGATCGAACTGCCGCTGATGTCTGCGCCAAGGCGTTTGCCGACGGTTTTGGTTCCAGGAAGATCGCCCTCGGCGATGTTGATGCCGCTGTTTGCTTCCGGACCGGCGACGGTTACGTCGGAAAAATGAAGCGCAGAAGCTCGGCCGAACGGGCGATCACTTTCGAGATCTGGAAGAAAAACGTGACGCTTCCCACCGGCGCGCCAGCGAAATTCAGTGAAGAGGGTTCGAGAAGCGTGTCTGTGCCAGCAGGGCAATTCATGGCATACAAAGCGTCTTCGGACAAAACCGGTGCGATAGAAAAGGAAATCGACAACTTTGACATCGTGATGGTTCCGGGAGACAAGGCCGAGTTTCTCACGGTCGCAAGCACGGCTGGCGGCAGAGTCAGGCTGGCTCAGACCGATGAAGATAAGGATCCTACCTACGAAGGTTGCCAAAAAGTGCTGATAACCAAAGCCGAAGATCCGTATGCCGCCGAAATCCGTCTCAAGACTTCCAAAGGCTCCGCCTGTTTCGAGACTCTGGATGGCTTCGTCGGGGCAGTCCGGATCTCTACGGCGAATGCAGATACCAAAATCATGGGAATAAAGCTCTTCCCCTGGCGCAAGCCGTCGGCACCGGCCACTCCCGGCGTGACGCGCGTGAAAGAAACTGCCGTAGCCGCGGAGCCCCTTCCTCCGCTCAATAAAACGATCACACTCAATATCTTCCGCCCGGGCGAAAAAGGAGAGAAAGGCAACGAATATAAATATACTGGTATCAGTGTCCTATTGCGTCTGCAGCCGGATGGCACCACCACCGTCACCAAACAGGTGCCGAAGGAGCGTTGCAACAGGGTATTTAAGCGAGGCTGGAAAAAGAAGTGCTGGATTGAAGGAACGACGCCGGTAACGGAGACGCTCGAGGCGTTCAGCCTGCTCAGATTTGCCCCGCTTCAAAAGCTTGTGCCGGTAACGGGCATCACGTATGACGCTTTGACTCAGGATACATGCCGGAACCTTGCAAGCGGGCAGCAGACTGCAGTATCAAAGATTGAGAAAGTATCGGCAGACACTGTCGCATGCATTGCAGAACCGGGGGGCCGGGTAGGCAAGGTGGGTAAATTCAATGGCTCCACCATGACTATCTTCATCTGGTAGATCATGCCGGGCTTCTCATCCACCATCTTTTTCTGGACGGTCTTCGGACTGGCCTGTGGCTGGCTTCTGCCCCGATACTACTTCAGGCGCGGCTCAGGCAGGACCACTGAATTGCGGATCACGACGCTGGTGATCGACGTACTCGTGCTCCTCTCACTCATTTTGACGTGGGTGCCAAGTAGCCGCGGCGGTCCCGTGAGCGGCATGACGCTTCTGACAAACGGCCATGAACTCATGATTGCCGCAGTACTGTGTGTTGTCATGGCATTGTTTCTTCTCGCAATTGCGAAAAGCACTGCCTTGCTTAAGGCTGGTCTCATAGCGCATCTTTTGGCGACTCCGCTCATTTTCGCCGCTCTGCTGCGCCTGCTGCCTGGGACATTTGCCATGACCTTCGCAGAGGTGGCTCCGGTTGTGGCGGTGTTGCTGCTTCTCTGCGGCAACGTTACTGCATTGCTGCTATGGCACCGGTTGCAAGTCGAGAAGACCGCAAATTGGCCTGCAAGATATGCAGTCATCGGCGGCGGTGTCATGATAGCGGTTCTGACTTCGCTGGTTGTTTTCGCTGTCAAAGCGCCTTACGCGGCTCAGCTTCAGAATCCATTGAACGCCGCAGATGCCGTAGATGCAGTGCGGCTTCTGCCTGAGGTATCCGACTATGTGCGGCGCGTCCCGGGGGCGCTGGTGGAATTCGATCATCAGGATGAGGATGGCTTCAGCGTGCACGTCTACGAAATCAAGGATGGCCACAGCGCCACCTTCAACTGGTACACGGTCGATCCGACTACAGGCAAAGCAAGCGCGATATTCGATGCTGTCCCCGACGAGAGCGGTACCGAAAAACAGACGCAATGGATTTCCTATCGGCACCCGTCCCGCGGCTATGCGCTCTGGTATCCGGCTACGTGGATTCTCGAGGACAATGACTCTGCCAAGGCGCGTATCCGGATCGATGCGCCGAACAACGCCGCGACGTTCATCATTTCCGCTCTCGGTGATGATCGGCTCAAAAAGCCTGACGGACATGTCGCGGTGCTCGCGGATATCCGCGAAGGTTTCGCGAAAGATCCGCGTTATACGCTGGAGGCGTACGAGGAGGGGAAGGAAAACGGGAATCTTCTTGCCGGTGTGTATATCGCGCGCGGCGGGTTTCGGGACGGAGACAACGCATACCGTTTCAAGGAAATGGGTACGCTCTTCAAAGACGGCCGCATGTTCGTAACGACCGCGCACATCCGGAGCTCTGCCACGCAGGATTATGGTGAAATCATGGACGAGATGCTCGGCGCCTTCGATCCTTTCGGTGTCGGGAGCCCCCAGCCGACACTGGTGTTGGAATAGGTGCAAGTGAGGATTTCGAGCTTGCGGTAACTGCTCACTGAATCTGCCCTAAAAAGGCTAAAGCCACGATAAACAAGTGCGGTAACCCAGCCCTTAAGGGCTGGGTTACCGATACCGGAACTTGGCTTTAGCCCATTACAAAGGCAACCTGTTACAGGGTCAGTGAGCAGTTACAGCTTGCGCATTTGCATATATTTTAAAAATATTGTATAATATACATAAACACTCAAACTCTTTCCTCTTTGAATTCTATGAAAAAGAATACGTTTTCCGCTTTTGCGGTGCCGGGGCTGACAGCTGCGATTGTCTCCGGTGTCATGACTACGGTTATCCTGTCCTTTGCACAGGACATCGTTCCCAATGGCGAGACCTGGAATAAGCCGGTCGATAGCATGCAGTTACGTCCTGAGAACAACGAATTCCAGCCGCGGCCTGTGCAGATGGATGGTGGCATGCAGGGTGCTCCCTTCAAGGGATCGGGCTTTGAGATGCCTCGAGAGACGAACGGCAGTCCAGACATACAGAGAGGTCCTGGCACGAACATGAATTCTGGCATGAACATGGCTCCGATGCAGGGCGGTCAGGAGAACTTTGGATCTCCAACGCCATCGTTCGGTCAGGGTATGCAGATGAATCAGGGGGCCGACCGCAGCGCGATGATGGCACAGAGGAAGAAGCAGGTCGGGAAAGAGATCAAGAAGATGGAGAAGATGAAGGGCAAAGTGGAGAAGCAATTTGTGAAGCAGATCGCACGGATGCAGAAAAAGTGCGACCGCGCGCTCCAGAAGATGCAATCCCGGCTTCCGAAGCTCGAGGAAGACGATCGCGCGGATCTGCAGGAAGAGATCGATCGGATAAAATCAGAGTGCGGGGACATGGCACAGGAACTGAACGATCAGAAAGAGGAGAGACTTGAGGACATCGATTTCAGGATCGAAGACCTCCGCGATCAGCTTGTGGATATGGAGTCCGAGGACATGGATGAGTAATGCCTCGAACCATGAGCCTTCGTCCGCCTGAGGCGGACTACGGAAAGACAAGCGGTTCGTGCTCCGTACACTTCGCAGAACTTCCCTCATGTATGTGCTTTTTGTATGTTGTTATGCACTCTAAAAAAGCGACTGAAGGGTCTTTTGCGGTAAACGATATTTCTCAACCAATTTTTTTGAAATGGGCAGTCTTTCCAGTCCTCTAGGTTCCACTTTTATTGCTCCTGATCCATACGATTTTCCTACAAGTGCCAAATTAGAAACCGTATCTGGATGCTGCAGAATAGCCCATAAACCTTCAATAAAATTCTCATCACTTGACCTTGGATATACACAAAGGAAACTTGTCAACGGAATAACACCCGCCTCATTTTTTATGAACCGTGCATTTCGTCTTCCAAGATATGCAAATAAAAATTTTGGAGTTTCTCGCACCTCCATTTTATACCAAGGTTTCCTTGTAGAAATTAGAGCTCTCTTTGGAAGTTTTGCTTTCTCTCCTTCTAAAATATATCTTTTTACTGAACCAGGCATGTCTTCCCATCTGTGACCATTCGGTGAGAAAAGAAGAGTCGGCCGTCCTTTTCTTTCCAGCTGTTGAAGCATATCTCTTGTGAAGCAAGTTCCCTCCACGTCTCTTGTTCTCCCCACTGCCGACAAAAGAAAATTGTCGGGAATACCGATGGCTTTAGCTTTTTCATGAGTAAGAAAAAAGAATTCGTTGGCCCCTGTGGCAATACCACGCATGACTTTGGCAAAATCCGCGAGTGTAAATACACAATCATTTTCTGCTCTCGGCGATCTCGAAAGTCCAGTTGCAAGAGCTTCGTTCAAATCGCGCTTGTACACATCAAGATCACCGTAATCATCATTCACTAAATCATTCTTTGTAAATTCAAGCAGTTCCTTACTTTCAGGTACCAAACATTTTGCCCACATAATTTTTTCTTTGGGCGCATCATTCTTCATCAAGAATACTACTGCATTTGTATCTATTCCTGGAAAGGGAGTGGCTTTGTGATCAAATGTAATGACTCCATCAATGCAAAACTTTTTTGAAATCCAGTTCCAAAGATTATGGGAAAACACACCTTCGCAAGTATCGGCCGGCATAATGAAAGCGAGCCTGCCACCCCTATCAAGCAGATGAAGTGCCTGTATCAAAAAGTAGATATGAAGTCCTGCGCGCCCATCCAGTGTCCCCCCAAGTGTACGGAGACTGATCATGCGAAAGCGGTTCTTGATTTCCGGTGCAAGGCGATGATGGCGGATATATGGTGGATTTGCCACAATGGCCTTAAATAGTTTCTTTGGGGGGTCTAGGATGAAATCCCGTACTTCTAAGTCAGCATCGTTATCGAAGATACCTTCTGCTCGTGCTTCATCAATAACTACGGGGTCAATATCCGTGCCATAAAATCTTTTCTTCGGATCAACATTCTTCAGAGCGGTATAAAATGCCCCCTTGCCAACTCCGGGGTCGAAAACACAATCTGCTTCTCGTGCAACATAAGCAACCATTGCTTCCGCAACCCAATTTGGAGTCCAAAACTGACCCTTATCACGGAGTCTCTCACGGTCGCTCCATTGCGTAGGTAGTTTTTGGCGCATCGTCGCTTTCATAATGAATGGAGAATATCGAGTGCCTCTGTGCAAAGCTCAAGACGTCCTCCATCAAACTTTACATAAGGGAGAATGTGCCCGTTCTTGTCCTCAACATAGGCAGAAACTAGTGAAGGGTCTTCGGTAGCAACTCCAAGTGGGTATCCGTAACGATAATAAATCTTGTAAATCGCTTTCTTTGTTGTCGCTCCTCCAGGGGCTTGGAAAATTTGAATTGTAGGTTCTATAAACCCCCTTCTCATAAGCCGCTCAGCTTCTACCAATGCAATTCCAAATGCCTGATCGTAAAATACATGCCATATGTGTATGGGAACATGATTTTGGGTCTGCCACTTCTTCAACGGCATTCTATCCTCTTCTTTGATAATTATTGTCGGCAGTACGGCAGTTTTCTTCAAGCCGAGTTTTCCATTGAGCCTTTTTTGAGCGGAAAGCTCCGTCGTGTAATCAGGCATCTTCTTTGACTTCCACAAACTAGTCTCACACTCGATTGCAACAATTGTCTTGTCGAGTAATGGCTTTAATTTTTCTTCAACAAGAAAAGGAAGTTCTTGAATGCCTCCGATACTGTTCAGAAATGTTTTAATTTCACTATCGTCTGATTTCTTAAAAATAAGCAGATCAGGTCGTTTGATGTTCCCCAGTCCGGCTTTTTCCAACCGCTCAAAATAAAGTTCAAACGCACGCACGTCATCCGTTGGTGCAGTCCCACTTGGACCATAAGGAATAGCAAAATATTGACTGCTCTGATTTACTGCTTCAATGAGACGACTCTCGCTCCAGACTCCTTGTGACCAACGCATCAAAAAATCACTTCCCCTGAGACGTCTTGGATTCAAAATAAATGGTGACCAGGGCACATCACTGCAACCTCTGAGTGGAAACTCAATTTCCTCAAGAGAAACGCTGATGAATGATTCGAACGGATGCATATATTTCAGCGCGAGCGAGAATAGAATATAAACTTACCAAGTACCAGAATTTCGTAATGCGTAAGCTGAAGTATTGTTGTGGTGTACGTTCGTACACTCTCTTTATTCGCGCTAAAGTCTCACCATGAACTCACAGAAAAAGTTTGCGTTTGGCGGACCGAGAAAGTTTCAGCCTTCGCCTGCGGGCTTCGGCCGACAGGCGAACCGATCGTTTTGACCGGGTTCTTTGGCGGTTTTCCGAAACGGCTAGTCTTCGCCGATCAGTGGTTGCGGCGGCTGGCGCGCGTGCTTCGGCTTCGCTTCGCTCGAGGCACTCGCCTCGGCGAAGAGTTGGGTCGGAGCACCGAAGGTACGTAGACCACGAGCGAAAAGGAAAATGCCTCTCGGCTCACTTCGTTCGCTCGAGGCACTCGATTCGCTTGTGGAAGTAGGTCGTAGGCGCGTAGCGCCGAAGACCACGAGTGAGCGCCGCAGGCGCGAATCGAGTGGCAGACCAAATACGAACGAGTTGGAACACCTTGATACCCTACATGGAGCAAATAGCAGCACTCATGCAGGGAAAGCTCGATGCGGCTGATTTTCTCAAAGCAGGAACAATGGCAGCCTTTCCTGCTCTTGCTACGGTCAGGGAATAGAACACAGGGATTGTGGTATGATTTGGCCGACCCGAACAATGAGTGGACTGCCATGTCCACGTTTACCTGATCAACGTAAAAAGGGGCATCCGTGCCTCGGTCAAGCGTTGATGCAGGGAAACCTACTCAATTGTTTGGGTCATCCGAGTCGGGTGCCCCTTCTTGGTTTTGCACTTCCTTCCTCTCCTCACTATGACTGCATCCACGAACGGAATGAAATGCTTGCTACAACGAGCATTGATCGGAGCTTTCATTGTTGCTCTCGTTGGCTGTACGCAAATCTCAAAACAACAGTCAGCCGAAAAGGGAATTGCTAGCGGTTCTACGGCAACAAGCATTGAAGACAACCTGCAGACAGTGGTGTCTGTTGAAGGAGGAGCCAACGGTCAGCCTGCCGTTCGAGGATCGGGAATGTTCATCAGCAAAGACGGCCATATTCTCACGAATGCACATGTTGTAACCAATGATCAAACCGGAGACACGTATCCTGAAATCACAATCCGTACCACAACAGATACAAATCAACCTGCGCAGTGTTTCGCTACTGCTCAAGTTCTTGCTTCCAATCAAGAGCTTGATCTTGCCCTTCTAGAAATCGACTCTCCGCTCGATATAAACTGCAATCCAGACGATACGAACGAATTTGGAGAATTTTGGTACACTGATCCGAAGACCGACTCCGCACTACCACGCATCGGAGATGAGCTTACAGCTATTGGCTTCCCCGGCATGGGGGGCGAGACGGTAACGGTCACACAGGGTCATGTGAGCGGCTTCGTAGGCGGTGACGGAACCAATACCAGATTTATCAAAACGGATACCCTCATAAATCACGGAAATTCGGGCGGTGCCGCTTTCGACAAGAATGGCAGGTTTGTTGGTATTCCTTCTGCAATCGTTCCTGATGCGGCTGGCGAAGGCGGTGCGCTCGGACTCCTCATACCAGCTGATGAGGTCAATAGCTGGCTCGACCGTTTGCTGGATCGGGGAATCCTCAAGTGATTTTTAGAATCAGAATAACGACAAGTTCATGATTCTTGAAGAAATATCCAAGGTGTTCAATGCTGTTGCACCTCCTAGATAGCTATTGCCTTGTAGTACAATTTTTAATTGGAAATACAAATGTGTAACAAGTCGTACGCCAGTCGTCACAAGTCGTTCTCCAGTGATTCGCCAGTCGTCACCCAGTAGTTTTACAGTGTTCACCAAGAGAAATTTATTTTTGGCAAGAATTCGAAAACGACTGGAAAAGCGCCTATTGACTCGATGCCCTAGGGGGATATGGTGGTGTTATCGCTCCAGCGCTCCGTCGCGGGGGCATTTTTATGTGTCCGAAATCGCTACAGCAAAGGCGCAAGCGCAAAGAAGAATGCCCCTATGTGGTCAAGCCCCTGCGCTGGAACGAGGAGCGCAAACAGGCGTGGCTTGGCGATGTGATGCGGGTCATCATCGACATGTACATTGAACAGCAGCAGCTTCAGCCGGAATTACCCATATTTGAAATTAGAAAGAAACCTCATAAGTGATACAGTACAAATGTATGAAAAACTGCGCTGTGGTCTACTGTCGGGTTTCGACGGAGGAGCAGAGTGAAAACAACTCGCTTCCCAATCAATTGAAGGTGACGCGAGAAGCGGCGAAGCGCCTTGGTTGCAAGGTGATCGGCGAGTATATCGAAAACGAAAGTGGCGCAAAGATGGACAGAGAACAGATGTTGAAAATGATCGTATTCTGCACGAAGCATCGTTTACGCATTCAGTACGTCATTGTGAAGGACATAGACCGCTTTTCGCGTGACACGCTTGTGCACCTCACGCTGAAATCACAGTTCAGTGCGCTTGGCATAGACCTGTACTCAGTCAATCAACCTTCTATTGCCGATGGCACTGCGGAAGGACAACTTTCGGAAAGCATCTTCAGCGCTTTTGCTCAATTTGAACGCTCGAAGATTCTCCAGCGAACGCAGATGGGAACGAAAGAGGTGATCCTTCGGGGTGGCTGGACATGCCCGCCTCCGTACGGATACCGGATACATCGGCGTGAGGATAATCTGCCCACCCTCTTGCCAGTACCGGAGCAGGTGAAGGGGGTTGTGAAGGCATTTGAGCTACGGGCTGAGGGCATGCCTCTTCTCGACGTTGCAGCGAAGCTGAACGCTCTTGGCTATCGCACCCGACAGAATAAGCCCATCAGTCACCAATCAATTGATAACTGGATCAATAATCCTGTCTACATCGGCAAGCTACGCAATAAGAACTTCCCCGATCAGCTCAAGGATGCAGTTCACACGCCGATAGTCTCTATATCGCTCTGGAATCGCGTACAACAAAAGATCAGCAAGAAAGCGGTGCTAAGGCAGAAGTTCAGTCCTGCCTTCCCTCTCACGACCATTCTGCGTTGCGAGAAGTGCAACACGCCTATTACCGGAAGTCTCTCGCGTGGCAAGAGTGGGAAGAAATATGCTTACTATCATTGCCGGAAGGCCAAGTGCTCTTCTAAGAACCTACCCCGCAAATCTACAGAGGATGAATTCCTGAAGGTTTTGCAGTACATCAAATTTACACAGGAGTGCATGGACTACATCGAGAAGAACATTGTTCGTGTATGGCGCGAGAAGTGGTTGAGGCAAGCGGAGGAAGGCCGCAAGCTCGATGCACAGCTTGCGAAGCTCAAGACGAAGCGCGAGCAGATCGAAGACAAGTACATCTGCAATCAGATAGCCAAGGACATCTACGAGCGACACCTTGCGAAGGTCAATGAGGAAGTCGCCAATGTCGGTGTAGTACGGGAGCAACTTTTGATTTCAGAAGACCGTCTACGGGAGCTTTTGAAGTTCACGCGCAGTTTCCTGACTTCTATTTCCAACACATGGGAAAATGCAGTCCCCATGCGAAAAAGGCTTATTCAGAAGGTTGTTTTTCCGGCTGGCATTCGACTGGAGGCCACTTCTCTATTTCGAACACTCGAACTTCCGCTTATGCTTGAGCTAAAGAAGGTTCCAAAAGGTCGGGATTCTGAGTTGGCAGCCCCACGGGGAATCGAACCCCGGTTTCAAGGATGAGAACCTTGTGTCCTAACCACTAGACGATGAGGCCACGCGCGCTTGCGCGCGAATGAACAATGGAAAATGAACAATGTACAATGATCGATTGTTCCTTCGAGGAAGCGGGGCAATTGTCAATTGCCTGCCCCTCGAAGTCCAGTCCATTTCTGTGGACTGGACGAAGTGGGGTACATTGTCAATTGTCAATTTCCTGCGCTCCGTGCAGGATTGCTCCGCTCCTTAGTTCCTTTCCTTAGAACTCATGTCCCGACCAGTGCACCTTCCAGATGCGATGCCCGAGATCGATAAGCCCACGCTTCTGGTTGTTTGTGATTCGCATCAATGCAGGTTCGTGGATGTCGGCGGCCATACGCTCGTGGAGAAGGAGACGGTGGAGAGCAAGGAGGAGAAGTTCACCGATAGCCAGGGCCAGATGCGCTCCCCGGCGGCGATGGGAAAAGGCGGGATGATCAGCGGAGTGGGGGATCTGAATCCTGTTGAAAAAAACCGGATGCGGAATTTCGCGAACGTGATTTCCAGGCGTATAGCGCAGATCATCCGGGAGCAGGGGATACAAGAAGTGTATATTTCGGCGCCGACGAAATTCCTCTCGATTCTGCGAGAGCATATTCCGCTTTCGATTCGAAAGATTGCTGCCGCCAGCGAAGGGAATTTCGTGAAAGAGCCGCTTTTGGCACTCCTTCTCAGATTCCGTCCGGAATTGAAGGAGGCGGTCAGGAGTCTACGAGAGCAGGAGAACTACAGTGCGAAGAGGCATTTGCCTAAGAAGTCCAAGTAAGGATAGATAAGTCTGCTTCGTTCTTTTCTTTGTCCGAGCGACAAAGAAAAGAACCAAAAGAAAGCGCGTGTGCGCCAACGTCCACCCTCAGGCCCCCGCCGTGGCGCACGCCACCCCTTTAGTACCAAGTTTTATCGCTAACGGAAAAATTGCTAATCGCTTATCGCTTATCGCTGATCGCTACACATCACACCGCCCTTGCTCCGCAAATATACCGGAAGGGGCAGCCGCGGCAGGTCGGGACGCCGGGGGTGGGGCGAAAAGCTCCGCCTTCGATGCGCTCGTGGAGCGTGCGGATGGCGATGACGGCGTCCTTGCGCTGGCTGCTGCTGCGCTGCGTGTGGCGCTCGGTGGTGCTCTCCTCTCCGAGGAAGAGGAGGACCAATTCGGAGGGGGCTTCGCCCCATTTTTCCGCTGCCGCCAGTGCGTAGAGCGAGAGCTGGAGATCGTTATCGACTTGTGTCTGCGTCTTAAGTTCCGTGGTTTTGTAGTCGATGATCCTGATGCCGCTCTTCGTCCGTTCCGCTCTATCGATGCGGCCAGAGAGCGTGAGTGTTCCGTTGGCTGCGGGGATCGTTAGTTTGAAGCCCATTTCCACCGAGACGACCGTCCGCTGCTCCTTCGACCACCAGTTGAAGAAGCCGCGCAAGACTTCCTCACCCGTGAGCAGGCGCGCGTCCACCTCTGCGCGCGATGCGTATCCTTCCGCGATGAAGCATTCCCGCCAGAGGGTGAGGAGTGTCGTGCGGCTTAAGAGCGGCACAGCCGGCGGCCGCTCTTCTTCCAGGAGGGAGAGCTGGCCGGCGGGGGTTTTCTTCTCCTTCTTCTGCTGCACCATTTCCAATTCCCCCCAGCGCTTGAGGGTCAAGTGAATGCTGCTGCCGAAACTCTCTCCGGGGCTGATGGGGCGCGGAGTTTTTTTCACGAACGCGTACTCGTACTGCTTGGGGCAGCGGCGGTAGGTCCAGAGCTGCGAGTACGACAGGGCCACGGGAATATTGTACTCTTCAGCTAAGTTTCTTCTCTTGTTCTTTTTCTGTCCAAGCGACAGAAAAAGAACCAAAAAGAGCGCGTGTGCGCCAACGTCCGCCCTCAGGCCCCCGCCGTGGCGCACGCCACCCCTTTTTCTCTGTATCACTTGCAAATCGGGGTTTAGTCTATGCTGCTGCCCCACTGGGCGGTGTGTCTTTCTTCTCCTTGTGCCATTCGTGTACCTTCGTGCCGAGAATGCCTGCTCCGACCAGTCCTCCGCTGATTGCTCCCCATTTCAGAAAACCTTTCAGAAAACCTACCGACTTGTTCCAGCCCGCATTGATCCCTGCGCCTATTTTCTTCAGTAGCCACCGTCCTCCTTTCCATAGACTCACTATTCCGTAACCGATGCCCGTTCCTACGATTGCCACTCTTACCCATTGCGGCCAGGTGCCGAACAATTCCTCAAGCTTGCGCATTGGTTTTTCGAGTGTTCCTTCCACTTCGCCTTGCAACGTACTCAGTCTGTCCCTGAGTTCCGAGGAGAGCTCCGCGAGCTCCGGCGCATTCCGGATTTGCTGCAGCGCATCTCTCACCTTTTCAGCCTGTCCCGATGCGATCGCATTACGGAGCCCCGAAAGGGCATCGAAACTCTGTCCCTTTGTGGCTGCCTCTGTTTCGAGTTGTCTTTGAGCTGCTTCGAGATTCCTTTTCGTCGCATCCGAAATCGTCGCGGGTGTGGGGGCTGGAGCTGCGGCAGGGGCCAGAGGCGCAGCTGCAGACCTGTTTTCGGTTACAGCCGCAGCCGGTGTCCCCGCTGGAGGGGGCGGGGGTTTTTCCGGTGATTGTTCGGTCGTAGGGATTTGGACCATAGGAGAAGGGGAACGTCAGTGTCTATTTTGTGTTTCTCACCGGCACACCTTGCGGAGCCGGTTTCCAGCCTGTTGTTCTATCGAATTCAAATTCGTCGCCGTCTCTTGCGTTGGAGAGGGATATTTTGTCGATGGATTCCAGCGCGAAGTTTCGGCTTTGATGAGCGGAGATGGTCAACGTTCCGCCTCCGGTGAAGCGTGCGAGGCAGGTTGCATATGGCAAGTCGCCGTGCTTCCCGAACACGATTTTCGTGATACCTGGATTCTTCTTCCCGTTCATCATCACCCGGTGCAGTGTTGCCATGTCCGGCATATCCACTCGTGCTGGGAGCCTGACAATCTTTCTCTCCAAGTCGATCTCGCATCGCTCGGTCTCGGTGAGGATGACGATCTCCTTCGCTTCCGCCAGATCCTTCATGGCGTCGCGCAGGAGCGTCGCCTGCGGACTGTATGGTCCTTTCGCGGTCATCTCGGTTTCCGGGACGGTGACCGACCAGCTTTCTCCCGAACGCACGGCGGCCGGTGGGGTTCCTGCCTTGATGTCCGTGACATGCGCAGGTTTCCATGCGGCGATCGCCTCCTGCTTTTTCCGATCATCCTCTAGGCTTTTCACCGTCGTATCGCGGTCCTTCTGGTCCACGATGGCTTTGAACGTGAGCTGGAGCGGTTCCGTCAATCTGCCCTGCAGGTAGTTCTCTCTCCGCAAGCCGTCGATGGCTGTCTTGGTGAGATCGGGGAGCAGGGGAACCGGCTGGCCGGTCCGCGCTTTTTCCCCATTGGCGGCGCTCCATCGATCCCATTCGGCTGAAGAGATTCCGGCGAACGTAATTTTCTCTCCCGCAAAACGTTTCTCGTTGATCGTGTCCCCGACGTCCATTTCCGCCACTTTTCGTTCGCCGAATTTGAGAGCCAATCCTATCGGAAGGTATGAGACTCCCGGTATCGTTTGCCCCATCTTTCCGAAGAAGGCGAGCAGGTTATAGAACGATCGTTCGAGATCCCTGCCCTTCAGGTTCCGTAAGCCTTCGGAAAAACCTTTCATGCCCCACCAGTCCTTCGTTTTTCCCCCGACCCACCGGAGTGATCCTGCGACCATGCTGTCCAGCGTCGAAGGTTCCTCTTTTGCCGGGGAACGTATTTCGAGGAGGCGGGCCAGATACAGGCGGCTTTCGATCTTGCTGAGACTTGTGTCGAAGCCCTTGTTCTCCTCCAGCTTCCTTCTCCGCTCGGCAATCACCTCGCGCACATGCATATTGACTTCCGGTTGGCGTTTCTCGAGGATGAGTTTCGCAAGTTCGTTGAGTTCATCCAGTGTCGCCTGTTCGATTTCCTTCCTGAGATTCGTTGGTTCTTTCTCCGCAATCTTCGCCCATTGAGATACTTTGTTTGGGTTCGATGAAGGCGCTTGCAGAGCCGAGGTTTGGGCCGGTTTGGAAGAAGGGACTTCTGACATCGGTTAGGCGGGTTCGAGGTTGATCTTCGTGATTCCGTCGGTGGCGACGATTTCGCGGATATTCGGGTTCTCGGAAAGAGATTTCTGGAGTGCCGGAATATCGAATTTCTTCGTCTGCCCCGCGAGCTGCAGTTCCACCGTTCCTTTCTCGGTGCTACCCGGTTTCACGACGGCGATTTCGGGGCTCATGCCTCCGATGGTGATTTTCCGTTTCACATCCTTGCCTTCTCTCTCTTTGGTTTCGACGAATGTCGCGTCCCCGGTGCGGCTGAAGGTGACTTTCACGTTGTTCTCCAGAACGACATCAAGCTTGTCCTTCACTTTTTCGGAAACCACTGCCGAAGCCTGTGGAGCTGCTTCTGCGAGCTTCTGTTGCTGTTGCTGTGGGGTTCCTGCTACTGCTGCCGGTGCTTGCTGTGGCGCATTGATGAATTGCGCGAAGGTCGGTTTGCTTCCGGCAGGGCTCTTCTTCCATGCCTGGTAGTACTGTTCTGCCTGCTGGTCGGTCGGTGGCGCTCCTGTCGGGTCATTCATCCATTCCGTGTACGCGATTCTGTATGCCTCTTTCTTCGCCGGGTTCATGTTGAGCAACCTGAGCTCCAGTGATGTTTTCAGCACGCCGCTCGGGTCCATGCGGTACTGCCGGAGCGACTGCGCGAGTTTCTCCACAAGGTTTGCAGCGATGCCGACCAGCAGGTTCTTCACCTGCTCCACTTGCTTGCTCATGTCGCCTTCGAAGCCGAGCTTCTGCGCGACGGTGTTGAGCTTGTCGTCTAATCGGAAGCGCTCGACGAGCGTATCGATGCCCCGCAGGATGGCGCTGGTGGCCTTGCTTCCTTCTGTGGGTTGATTGCCGCCGACTTCCCGTCCGAGTGCATCCAGCCTATAGCGCAGATCGCGCTTGCGCGGGTCTGTCTCCTTCTCGCTGAAGAATCCATGGAGCGCGGAGCGTTCCGCAGACGTGAGCTTGCTCACGAACGCATTGATTCGTTCAGCGGGGACATTTCCGCGGTACTCGACGGCTTTGCCCATGATGAGATCCACGGCGCCCTCGGCGTTCTTCTTCAGGATTTCGTCTTTGAGTGTCTTAAGCTCCTGCTCGATGGCGCGCGGTTCCGCTGCCTGTTCGCGCGGTTTCTCGGGTGCGGGATTCGGGAGCATAGAGAGAGGGGGGTACTTAAGCGAAGGCAGTTTGGGCTTTCGTCGCGATGGAAAGGTAGTGCTGCATCTGCTCGTTCCAGGGGAGGGTTTCGGCTTCTGCGAGGATCGCCTCGAGCTTCTTCAGCTGTTCCTGCGTCATGCGCGGGAGGCTTAAGAGCCAGTAACTCCGTTCCGCTTCCGTGAGGAGGCGGCTCGTCTGCACTTTCTGCGTGAGAGCCTGGAGATCCATGGATGTGTATGTGTTCAGCTCATTATACCGTATTTTGCAGGTTTTTTGAAGGTGTCCCATGGTAACCGCTCACTGACCCTGCGCAGAAAAAGCTAAAGCACGGTAAATAAGCGCGGTAACCCAGCCCTTAAGGGCTGGGTTACCGATACAGGAACTTGGGCTTTAGCCCATTATAAAGGCAATCTTTCATAAGGTCAGTGAGCACTTACGTCCCATGGAAGCAGGAATCTGCTACCATTCAGTTCGCTTCCTCCACCAAATCCATGCACGTCGAACACTTCGAGAAAGGTGTTGTGTACAATGACCGAGAGCTCATTCTTCTCGCCAAGAAAGTCGGACGTTTGGCTACGTACTGCCGATTTCTGAAGGACGAGAGCTCGTCGATCCGCGTGGAGGCCTTCCGTCGCGATACGAAAAAAACTTTCGACCAGGTGAAGGTGGTGGTCACTCTCTTCCTCCCGAAGAAGGTTCTCCGTGCGGAATCTCGGAAGAATGATGTCTTGGATGCCCTCGACAGCTGCATCGGGAAGCTCGAGGAGCAGATCAAGTGGTACAAAGAAGTCCATACCGGGCGGGGACGGATGAAAGCTCGTGCTAGGGGAGGGCTATGATATGAGCAGTTAACCGTTAACAATTAACTGTTAACTGTTAAAAGTTAATTGTTCATCGTTACTTTTTCTCTTTCCCTTTGGCCGGGGCGTTCTCTTCTGTTTTGGCTTTGGCTGGCGCTCCCGTTGCGACCGGTGCAGCTGCGCCCTCGGCACCGGGCTCGCTGGGAACGGCGCCTTCTGCCGGAGCCTCGCCTTCGGCTGCGGCAGTCACCGGAGCCTCGATGACTTCCTCCTTGCGCGGTTCCTGCACCGTCAGAATGACGGTTTCTGGAGCGGTTTTGACGGTGACTCCGGTCGGGATGCCGAGCTGTGCCACCGTGACGGAGTCGCGGAAATTCTCGAGCTTCCCGATGTTCACCGTGAATCTCTCGGGGATGTCCGTCGGGAGACAGCTCACCTCCAGCTGGTCGTGGACGGTGACCAGCACGCCTCCCAGATTCTTCACCGCCGGGGATTCGCCCTCGACGACAATCGGGACATGCGTTGTGACTTTCTTCGTCATATCGACCGCGTAGAAATCGATGTGCTCGTAGGCGCCGGATACGGGCTCGAAGCTGACCGCGTGGATCAGACAGGGGATCTTCTTCCCGTCAACCTCCACGTTCACGAGCGTGTTCTCGCCGGCTTTCACGAAAGTCGTATGCAATGCCTTTTGCTGGCATTTGATCGTCTGGTTCTTAAATTTATTGCCGTAGATGATGCCGGGCACCTGTCCTGCCTTTCGGAGTGATTTCACGTTCTCCTCGGGGGTACGCGCGCTCACGGAAATGGCGAGGGATTCCTTTTTCATAGCTCGGACACTTTACTTAGAACCCGGGGAGCGGTCAAGTTACCTGAAAGTAACTGCTCACTACCGCCGCAAGTTACGTCGTGGCACGCGCATCTTGCGCGTGGGGGCATGGCCGTTTCGGCCATGCTTGCGTGTTTTGCACGTGGCGCTCTGGCCGTGTCCCCATGGCCGGGGACGGCCATGCCACGTCACGAATGCGGCGGTTGCATCGACGGCAGTGAGCGGTTACACCTGAAAACAAGAGATGTATGTTTCATTGTTTCACTGTTGAACTACTTGAAACTTTGTATTGCGCTTGCGAACAATGTAGCAATGAAACAATGCAGCAATGGATTTTTTGTTCTCCATTTCCAGAAATACCTGATCGCGCTGGCCACGTGGATGCGGGTCGTCTTCTTCGTGAAGAGGGAGAAGAGGCTCCTGCCGCTCAGGCGCGCTTTCCGGTCCAGGACGCGTACCCGGGGGAGATAGAGGACGTTCTTCCCTCTGAGTTTCGCACGTCGGCAGAGATCAATGTCCTCGAAGAAGAGGAAGTACCGTTCATCGAATCCCCCGAGCTCCCGGAAGAGCGCCGTTCTCATGAGCAGGCAGGCGCCCACCAGCCAATCCACTTCCACCGGTTCATCATCGTTTCTCCGTTGCCGCATCTCCCGCTCGTAGGTTGCCTGCCAGGCATCCGGGAAAAGACGCTTCCTTAAGAGATCGAGGATCGTGGGGAAGCGGCGCGCGGACGGCCGCACGGTCCCATCCGAATGTACCAATGCAGGGCCGACGATCCCCGCGTCCTCCCGCGAGCGAAGGACGCGAAGCATCTGTTCAATTGCATCGGGTGGCAAGGTGTTGTCGGGGTTCAGGATCAGAAGGAATTCCCCACGCGCACTGCGGGCCGCGAGGTTGTTCCCGCGTCCATACCCCAGATTTCCCCGGTGTTCGATGATCCGCACCTGCGGCCTCTGCCCGAATTGCGCACGGATGAATCCGATGGACTCGTCATCCGATTTGTTGTCGACGATCAGGATTTCCAATGTCTCCGCGATCGTTTGTTTCAGCAGCGCCTTTGTACACTGGACCGCGTCCCGCGGCGAGCGGTAGTTGAGGACGATGGCGGAAACCAATGGATAATGCACAATGGACAATGGATAATTAGAGTGAGTTCATTGTCCAGTATCCATTGTCCATTATCAATTCAGATGCCGCGTACAGCACCTGCCCTTGCCGCTCTCCGACGCCGCGTCAACAAACTTCCTGCTGGGCCGGGAGTCTACCGCTGGCTCGACGCATCCGGCCACGTTCTCTACGTCGGGAAGGCCAAGAACCTGCGGAACCGGATGCAGCATTACGTTCAGGCAGCCAAGAAACACTCGGCCTGGATCGAGATCATGGTGCGCCAAATACACGATTTCGATGTCACCGTTACGAATACGGAACTGGAGGCGCTTCTGCTCGAGACGAACCTCATCAAGGAACTCCGGCCCAAGTACAACGTGATGATGAAGGACGACAAAAATTACGTTTATCTCAGAATTTCGGTAGGGGATACGTTTCCGAGAGTGGACATCGTCCGGCGGATGGAGGACGACCCGACTTCGCCCTCCGGGCTACCAGCCCGACATGGTCGTTCTGGCGGGCGCCGGGCAGGCGGTGCGCTGTATTTCGGTCCGAAGACGAGCGCTGAACAACTCCGGGAGACTCTGGCGTTCCTTCGGACGCTGTTCCCATTCAGAAATTGCAAGATGGGAATCGAGCTAGCTTCAAGCTTCAAGCTTCAAGCTTCAAGCGGAAAGTCGATCATTCCTTTGGAAGTACTTTGCCGTGATCGTGATCGGCCGACGCCCTGCATTGATCACCACATCAAACAGTGCCTCGCTCCGTGCATCGGGACCGTCGCCCCCGAGCAGTATCGCCTGCAGGCGATCGACGGCGTGGTCGCCTTCTTCCAGGGGAAACATCAGGAAACGGAGCGCATTCTCACGGAGCGGATGCAGGAGGCGGCGAAAGCGAAGAAGTTCGAGCGTGCAGCGAAGCTGCGGAATCAGCTGGAGAAGCTGAAGAAGACGCAGGAGAAACAGCTCATTTCCGACACGTCGCATGCGAACACGGATACCATCGGCGCTTCGCTCCTCTCCGGACATGCGTACATCGTTCTCCTCCGTGAACGCGACGGGAAGCTGATTGGTGAGGAGAATTTCTCCTTGCAGGGAACGGCCGAGAGCCTTGCCGATGTGCTCGGCCAGTTCCTCCCGCAGTACTTTGGTGCGACGGCCGATCTGCCCGATACCATCGTCGTCGGCAAGGACCCAACGGACCGCGAGGCCATCGAAACCTGGTTACAGAGTCTGCGCAGTCGCCGGGTGCATCTCGTCATCCCGGAGCGGGGGAAGAAGTCGAAACTCCTGCTTCTTGCCGAGAAAAATGCCGACTGGAAAGCGAGGCAGACCGAGGCCAAGTGGGAAGCGGAGACGAGGAAGACCGAGGATGCGCTGAAGGAGCTCCAGACTCTTCTGAAGCTCCCTGTCCCGCCGAGGCGTATCGAGGGGTACGACATCTCGCACCTCGGAGGCACTCACACTGTTGGCAGCATGGTAGTCTTTTTGAACGGAAAACCGAAGCGGGATCATTACAGGTCCTTCAATGTCCGTATGGTGGAAGGCAAGGTCGATGATTACCAGTCGCTTAAGGAGATGCTGTCCCGGCGGCTTCAATATCTGGTTCATGACCTCAGGCAGGAAGAGCATGAGTTCAAGGCTAAAAGTGGCATCACGTTCGGCCGGGCACGCAAAGGAGAATATAAAAGAATTGAAAAAATCCACGATGAGAATTACAAGGAGATCAATAACCAGGACATTGATTTTAAGAATTATCTCATTGCCCGAAAGGATTCTGACAGAATCGGTTTCTGCCGGATGGTGGAACATATGGGAGGTTATAAGGAACTTAAGAGCCTCTGGGTCCATAACGGTTTCCGCGGCCATAAACTGGGTCAATTTTTGGTGAGAAAAATGCTTAGTTTGCAGAAGCAAACGAAAAAGGTCTACATAATGGCCAAGACCTCACTTATTGAGTATTACGGTGAGCTCGGTTTCCGGCACACAAACAATCCTCCGCAGATAATCGTCGACAAACACCGGAAGGCAGCGAAAGAAAAAGGAGTGCTTCCGGGAGTGGCGATGGTCTATCTTTATTCCGAACACAAAGACGACGATTCTTTTCGTTCCAGGCCGGATCTTATTCTGGTCGACGGTGGCAAGGGGCAATTGTCGGTGTGTGAGGCTGTGCTCCGGAAGCTCAAGCTTACAATTCCCATCGCCGGTCTGGCTAAAGGAGAGGAGGAAATCTTTATTCCGGAGGTAGCCGGCGATTTAAATCGCCGGCTACCTTTGGCAGTCCCGTCCGATTCTCCTGCCCGGTTTCTCCTGCAGCGGGTTCGTGACGAGGCACACCGCTTCGCGAACAGCAAGCGCGAAGGGCGGCAGAAGGCGAGCACATTCCATTCAATGCTCGATGAAATTCCGGGGATTGGGGAGGCGACAAAAGCGGCGCTCATAGAGCGATTTGGATCGGTGGAGGCAGTGCTCGCCGCGACGGACGATAAGCTTGGGGAGATTCTGACGGGGAAGCAGATCGAGGAGATCAGGAAGAAAGCGAGGGACGATAAAAATGGCTAAATAGCTAAATTGTTAAATGGCTTGCATGCATACCTCGGAGCTTCACTAATCAACCATTTAACCAGTTAGCATTTCCATCATGCTGGTGCTACAATCAGTTCACTTTCCCCTCTGATTGTATGAAGAAGCTTTCATTTCTCCTCGGAACACTCGGCGGCGCGATGGCGGGGTACGTGCTTAGCAACAGCAAGCTCCGCAAGGAGCTCATGGGAGTGAAGGATACGTCCTCCGCTGCCAAAGTTCTCGGGAAGCACCTCTCGGCGGACGGGCAGACGGTTGCTGCCGAAGTCCGTGAGCTCGCCAGGCAGCACCACCTCGGCGCGCACCTTGCGGAGGGCAAAAAGTACGCGCGCAAGTACTACGTCAGCGCGAAGAAGGAGCTCACGAAATTCCTCGGGACGCAGGCCAAGCAGGCTACCAAAGTCGCGAAGCGCGTGAGCAGACGGGCGGTGAGAAAAGCGAAGTCGATGGTGCGGTGATGCATTTTGTCGAGATGGGTTTTCGTGAATTATTGAAAAAATTTGCGATTATTCCTTGGAGGATAGTAGCGCAGATGCAGCAAGGGAGCGCTCGTTCCTGGGCGTGTTGACTAGTCGTCAAGGATAGTTACAAAAGAATGAAGAGGGCGGTTAGCCACTCTCTCCAGGGTTTTAACTCTTACTATACGTATGAGTTCCGATCTGGAGAGAGAGGCAGCGCCCTCTCTAATTGGTTCTTCTTATGAATAAGAAGGCCGTTTGTATAGTACCAAATGCAACATTTTAAATCAAATAGCCAGATAGGTCGGATAATCCTTGCACTTTGTTTTGATGTTGCCCACATGGCCGCGGATAGCGGACTGCGGCCATGTGAGAGGTACGAGTCATAGAGACTCGCGGAGAGCCGGGGAAAAACAGGAGATTACCGGGTCACCACAATCGTTGCGCCCTGTTCCGCATTCGGAGCGGCGACTGTTACGCGCTTCGTCGTGGCGTTGCGGGAAATCGTGTACTTCGTACTGGATCCGGCTGGCGCTTGTGGATCGTTGGGTACGGCGACGACGTACGTGCCCGTCACGACGGTGAGATCAATAAGGCCGGTGCAATCGGCTGCGCCGGTCTTGCAGATTTCCGTGGCGGTCGCGGTGATCGTCGCTGGCAGGTTGCCGCTGTTGTCGATCGCGTACTGGTACACCGCGTTGAGGACGGTGTTCACGTCTGCACGGCGCTGCGCGTTGCGGGCATCGCCGAGCTGCTTGGTCGGATTGATCGCCACGATGACGATGCTGGCGAGGATCGCGATGATCCCGATGACGAGGAGCAACTCGATAAGCGTGAATCCTCGTTTGAGCGAACGGGGCTTCATAAGAAGAAGGGGAAAGGGAAGTAGGGAATAAGAATGTCCACAGGACCACTGTTCATTGTACTGACTCCTGCAACATGTTGCGTCATGATTCGGGGCGAACCGCCATTGTTTCGCATGTGCGCAGAGCGATGGTGAGATACTGGGGGGAGTTGTCGGTAACCCACCAGTTGTGTGTGGGATGAGAGAATAGCTTGTGGCTTTCTCTTCCTCTCATCCCCATGTCCAAGTCTGCACGATCAATTTTCTGCCGGTTCTGCGGTGTTGCCGGTGCGCATCGTCACGGCAAAGATGC
>ORJL011162545.1_pt1 | contig 31416 bp, 25 predicted proteins | sample 1779941 | NCBI WGS metagenome assembly ORJL01 (sample SAMEA104232317, study PRJEB22302) | groundwater metagenome | biome: forest; feature: aquifer; material: groundwater | place: USA | collected 2011-08-07 | depth 5.8 m | reverse complement strand
GTTCCCATTCGTAGGTATTCGCAGATTCGTATCATAGGCGGATTAGTATCTATAAAAAAGTGCCACGTCTTGCAAACGTGGCACGAGAACTATTTTGAAACGAGGACGCCGAATCCCGAATCAGTGTCCGAAGAACCCCCGTCCAACCGAATCGGGGATCATGTACAACGCGACACCCCGTTCACGACAGAGGTCAATGGTGAGCTGGTCTTTGATCGAACCGCTGGATGTCAGAATCGTTCTGACGCCGGCGTCAATCAAAACTTGCGGTCCGTCCGGAAACGGGAAGAACGAATCACTGTAGGCAACCGCATTATTGATGATGTGCCCCGAACGAGTCGCCCTTTCAATCGCGAGCTTGGCGGCGCCAACACGATCCTGTTGCCCGACGCCGTTCCCGATGAGCTTATCGTCTTTGACCAGCGTGACAGTGTTGCTGTTGCTGGTACTGCCGATCGCCCACGCGAGGAGTATATCACTTCTCCTTTGAGACGACTCGTGCCCGAATTTCTGAAGACGGGAATCAAACAAATTCAGGACGAAGGTGTAATTTGGCTGGCGCAAGAAGCCACCTCTGACATAGCGGAAGCGCGGAGTCCTGTCCATGAAGGTTTCTCCATCAGATACTCCCCGCAACTGATGCAGGGCAGGATTTGTGATGAAGCGACATTTGTCGCCTTTGCGCCTCAGTCTGGCAATCGTGTCGCCGGTAAAGCCCGGAGTAACGATGCCATCAAGCATCTTGCCCGACAAGACATCGGCGACCTCGTCATCAACAATGGCGAAGTTGGTCATAACCAGTCCTCCGAAGATCGCCAGCGGGTCGCCAGCCATCATTTTTTGGAGGACAAACCGAGTATCAAAACTCAGGGCGGCGCCACAGACATTGCCGTGCTTACACCCCAAGGCGATAAAGGGCACTTCGCGATTGTTATTGCTTAAGACCGCCACGATGTGCGTCATCGTCTGAAGCAGACGGTCAAGGTCGCACCAGTTGTTGTAGCTCGGAGGAGTGCCTTCAACAACCGTGAACTTGTCCAGCGCCAACGGGTCATCCGTCTCCGTTCCGTACAGGTGCGCGGGCGCTTGCCACGCATTCTCTCCGTACTTGCAGGTGGCAACCCGCTCTCCGAAGATTCCGGCGTATCTACCACCGCTTCGGTAGGTCGCGGAGGTCATACAGTATTCACCGCAGATGTATTCCGCTTTTGCGCAGAGCGTTTCAAGAAAGACCCCCTCGTTCGGTTCGCCGGCCTTGAGCCAATTCAACACCCTGTCTCGGTCGGTCGGATCGCAGATCACGATACGCTGACCTTTGGCGGCCGAGCGGAGCATGGTGGGTCCGCCGATGTCGGTCTGCTCAATGACCGATTCAAGCGTACTACCCTCTCGCGCAATCTCTTGCGAAAGGGGGTAGAGGTCAACGCAGACGAGGTCAAGCCAGGGGATACCGAGTCGCACCAACTCTTCTCGTTGAGCTTCCGTTGCCAAGAGGCCGGAATGTATCTCGCGAGAGAGCGTGACGACGCGGTGCCCGAGAATGGAACCTCCACCGACAAGAGTCGCGACGTCGATTACTTCAACTCCGCCGGCCGCGATGTGTTTGGCGGTTCCGCCGGAGGCGTATATGGTGAACCCGAGATTGATGAGCTCGCGGGCAAATTCGGTGATACCCTCTTTGTGGTACACCGATAGCAGTGCGTTTCGTTTTTTCATAGATCTAACTTTATCTTTCGTGGTTGTATTTTCTGATACCTGCTTCACAGACTAGCTCTTTTTCTCTCCCTGTCAACCTGCCACGCGCCGTACCCACTCTGTGAGTAACGGAGGAGAGAGAGTGCGCTACAATAGAGCCATGACAAAAACAGCGGATGGGCGCGCGAAGAAACCGAGACGAATCTTCGGCGTGGAACGAAATGTCTTCTTTATGGGACTCGTGAGCTTCTTCAACGACCTTTCAAACGAGATGATTCTTTCCATATTCCCGGCGTTCTTCAGCGCCGTGCTCAAATCGGGCGCCGCCTCACTCGGATTCATAGAAGGATTCGCCGACGGACTGTCCAATCTCACCAAGATATTTTCCGGTCGGCTATCGGACAAAATACACCGCCGAAAAACGCTCGCGCTCTTCGGGTATGCACTCTCGGTCGCGACACGTCCGTTCTACCTCATGTCCACGGTCGCCACTCATATCCTCGGTATTCGCGTTGTGGACCGCATCGGCAAGGGGGTGCGTGAAGCTCCGCGCGACGCGCTCCTCTCCCTCTCCGCGAATGCATCGGATATGGGACGCTCGTTCGGTTTCCATCGCGCGATGGATTCCGCGGGAGCCATCATCGGACCGCTCGTTGCGTTTCTTATTCTTTCCAATGCGCCTGAAGCGTTCAACACGGTTTTCATTACCGCTTTCGCGGTCGGTATCCTCGCGCTCTTTTCATTCGCCTTTATTCGGGAAGTAACACCACACCTTTCGGCGGAAGGCGCGAAGCGTTTGCACCTGCGTCTGCGGGCGCACACCAGAGAGTTTCGGCGGTTTCTCATTATCATCTTCCTCCTCTCGCTCGCGAACCTCCCCATCGCGCTCCTCCTCCTGCGCACCCAAGACCTCGGACTTGAGATAAGTTTCATCCCTCTCTTCTATCTCTTCTTCAATATTTCCAACACTATCTTCTCGTATCGCGCGGGACGCCTCGCCGACAAGGTCGGCGACAAGCCCGTCATTCTCGGCGGGTACCTCCTTATCGCGCTCGCGTACCTCCTCATGATTTACGACCACACGCTTACGGCACTCGCCGTCGGCTTCGTGATTCTCGGCATGGGGTACGCTTTCACCGACGGCGTTCAGCGATCCTTCGCGGCACGCCTCACGCTCGCGGGAGAACGCGGGAGCGCGTATGGACTCCTCCATGCGGCAATCGGATTCGGGGTGCTTTTCGCCGGAGTCATGGGCGGTTTCCTTTGGCAAACGTTCGGCGCGAACGCAGCGCTCTCGCTCTCGCTCGGTATCATCCTCGTCGCCCTCATCCTCTTCGGTCTCATGAACGGAAAAGCGGAAAAAGGCACTCACTAAAATACGACACCTTCCCCGATTTTCGTTACGTTCCCGCGCATTACTCTCTCGTGAGAGTTACCACGGAAAACGAAAAGACATAAAAAGCATATCGGCTCATTCGTGCGAATGAGCCGATTTGAGAGCCGGATTTTTGTTGGTGGTCATTGTTTACGTTTGAGTTTCCACTCGTCTATCTTCGCCCGATGACCGGAAAGAAGAATTTTCGGAACGCGGTATTTCTTCCCGTTATACTCAAAGACTTCGGGGCGCGTGTAAACATCGGGGCTCGCGACGCGGGTTTCTTCACGCGAGTTAAAATCTCCGAGCACTCCTTCCACTTGGCGGGAAATGACATCTATCATTAGCATCGCCGGCAGTTCCCCGCCGGTCAACACGAATGGACCAACCGAGATCTCCTCAACCTTGATTTGTGGCATTCGCACTGATTCGTTGACTCGCATCAAGTTCACTGCTTTCTTAACCCTTGCGTCTATTCCTTCATACCGTCCGCAAATAATTATGATGTCCGAACACTTCCCTGCCACCTTCTTCGCGTAGTCGTTGGTGAACTGTTTTCCGTTTGGTGTAAGCCAGATTATTTTAGTTTGTAGTTTGTAGTTTGTAGTTTGTAGTCTTTTTGAACCTCTTATTCTGTTATTCTTGAGAATATCAGAATAAGTCGCTTCAATGGCGCGAATTACCGGCTCTGCTTGAATAACCATACCCGGACCTCCGCCGTACGGTTTTCTATCCACGCGGTCGTGTTTATTTTCCGCGTAGTCCCGCGGATTGTAAAACTTCACTTTTATTTTCTTGTCCTCAATCGCCCGCTTCAAAATAGACTCCCCCAAATAGGAATCAAACGCGCGGGGAAACAAGGTGACAATATGAAATGTCATAATGAAATAGCTTATAGCTGATAGCTTGTAGCTTATAGCTTCCAATGAAAAAGGCAAGAAAAAGTCGCCCGACCAGAAAAGAGAGGGCGACTTGCGAAGAAAGGCGAGTGTGCCTGCAACCTACCGAAGACCGAGGACATCCTGCATGTCATAGAAACCGGGCGTTCTTCCCGCGACCCACTGCGCCGCGCGTAACGCGCCACGCGCGAACACCTCGCGACTTGACGCTTTGTGGGTCAGCTCCACCCGCTCACCCGGACCGGCGAAGATAACGGTATGATCACCGACCACATCACCGCCACGAAGGGAATGGATGCCAATTTCACAATTGCGTCGCGTGCTGGTGAGACCGACACGGCCGTGACGAACCGCTTCCTCAACCGTCCAGTCGCGAACCTCGGCAAGAATTCTCGCCAATGCGTCTGCCGTCCCGCTCGGCGCATCCTTCTTCTGTCCGTGATGCATCTCAACAATCTCAAGGTCAAATCCGGGACCGAGAATCTCGGCGACTTTGCGGGTGAGCCAAAACAACGTGTTGACGCCGGGTGAGAAATTGGAAGCCATGACAATGGGAATTGCCACGGAGTAGTTCTTGATGGCGTGGCGCTCCGCGCTATCATGACCCGTGGTGCCGATGACCATCGGTCTGTGCACCGCGGCGCAGAGCTTGGTGAGATCAACCGTCGCTTCAGGCGAACTGAAGTCCACCACGACATCAGCTCGTTTGATGACTTTTTTGATGTCGTCACCGGCATCAATCTTGCCGGCAATAGTAATACCGGGAATTTGGCGCGCGGAGACAGCTAGCATCTTTCCCATTTTGCCTTTCGATCCAACGATGATAATGTTCATGCTGATTTTCTTTCGTAGAGGGTTAACCGAACTATTTTCTTCCTGCATACTATCCTTCAATATAGAAATGTCAAGACAACGCAAAACCCGCCCCGCACTGCGGAACGGGTTTTGTTGGCTCTGTCTGAAAGCTAAAAGCTATCAGCTATAAGCTAGATTTTAAGGTCCTCCATTGCCTCGTCAACACTCTTGGTCGCGCGCTCCGGACGAAGTCCTCCTTCCGGTTCGCTGATCTTGAGATTGACGCGCGCGTTGTTCTTCATCCCGACCACACGCAAGAGTGTTCGAATCGCCTTGGCAGTATTGCCGGAGCGTCCGATCACTTTGCCCATGTCAGCCGGACTGATGGAGAGAGTAAGAAGCACTCCCATCTCATCAACCGTCCGAACAATTTTGACATCATTCGGATTATCAACAAGCGCTTTGACAACGTATTCGAGGAATGCAACATCGCTTTCCTGTGTCATACTCATCGTTCCTTTAATCGTGGTAAGTTCCTACCATTCGACCTTGCAGATTTACTGCTTCCCGAAAGTGTAGCATAATTGACTATACCTGTCAATATGTGGTGAAATATGGAACTACCGCCCCCCATAAAAAACAGAACCCCGCCGTCGTGGCGAGGTTCTGTTTTTTGATAGATGAGAGTTTCGTTACGATTACGCAACCGGGACTTCCGCTGTTTTCTCTGCCGGAACTTCGGTCGGTTCTTCTTTCTTTTCTTCTTTTTTCGCTTCCGTCTGTGGCTTGCTACCGGTTGCCGGTGGTTTTTCTTCTTTCTTTATCGGTCGTTTCTTCGGCAGTACATTTATCTTCTTTCCCGAAATAATCCGTTCATTCACCAGGAAATTATGTACGGTGCCGGATGGTTGCGCTCCTTTTGAAATCCAGTATTTCACGCGCTCCACATCCACGCGCTTCTCGTCCGTAACCAAATTATACGAGCCGAGCACCTCGTGTGCCCTCCCACTCTTCGTGGAATTACGCGATTCGGTAAGCACCACCCGAAAAATCGGAATGTGCTTTCGCCCCACGCGCTGTAATCGAATTTTTAACATAGATGGTATCGTATCAGAAAACATAAAAAAGTCAAAAAGATATGCTATAGTTGCAGGCACGATGAACAGAAAACAGCATCATCCTCGCCACCACCAAAAAGAAACAAGCCATACGCTCAAAGGGATTCTGAGCGTCAACTCCCGAGCGGTCGGGTTTATTCAGGGTGAAAAAAAGGGGGAAGATATCATGATTGAGACCCCGCATTTAGGTACCGCGCTTAATAAAGACGAGGTAGAAGTTACGCTCTTACCCGCAAAAGTCAGAGGCAGGAAGACAGGAAAAGTGGTGCAAATTATCAATCGCGCGAAAATGCGTTTCGTCGGGACGATTGAAGAACGCGGTACAAGACTGGTACTCGTTCCGGATGATTTCCGCATGTATGCTCCCATTATGATTCCTCGTCCTCCGCGCGACGCGCAGAAAGGATACAAGGCGCTGGCTGAAATCAGAGAGTGGAAACTGGGGAGCGAACCGATTGGCGAGATGCTCCAGATTATCGGAAAAAAAGGAGAGCACGAGGTGGAGATGCGTTCTATCGTTCTGGAGCGCGGATTTGAAAATATATTCCCTCGCGCGGTTGAGGCGGAGGCGGAACGAATCTCCGACGAAGCGAAGCGTCTTATTCACGAGACCGGCTCCCCTGTCCCGATTGAAGAAATTCGGAAACGCCGCGACTTCAGAAACTCCATACTCTTTACGATAGACCCTAAAGACGCGAAAGATTTTGACGATGCTCTTTCCATAACGTCTCTCCCGAACGGAAATTTTGAAATAGGTATCCATATCGCCGATGTTTCGCACTATGTGAGAGAGGGTACGGCGCTTGACCTTGAAGCGCGCGAACGCGGAACTTCGGTGTACCTCGTGGATCGTACCATCCCGATGCTTCCCCACGCGCTCTCAAACGACCTCTGCTCTCTAAACCCGAATGTAGACCGTCTTGCTTTCTCCGCCGTGTTTGAAATGGACGTGAATGGAAACGTAAAAGAGAGGTGGTTCGGCAAAACCGTAATCCACTCAAAACGACGCTTCAGCTATGAAGACGCGCAGGCAGTCATTGACCACGCATCCGCCGAGCGGAACCGTGCGGACTTCGGAGATGAACTTACCACACTGAACTCCATCGCCAAGAAATTACGGGCGGAAAAGATGAAAAAAGGCGCTATTGATTTTGAGCACGACGAGGTGGGTTTTGAGCTGGACGGCAAGGGGCATCCAATCCGCGTGTTCAAGAAGACGCGTCTTGATACGCACAAACTCGTTGAGGAGTTCATGCTCCTCGCCAATCGTGAGGTCGCGGAATTCTTCTACAAGAACGCCAAAAAGGATGGGAGAGAAATTCCGTTCATCTACCGCATTCACGACCTTCCGAATCAAGAAAAGATGGAGACCCTCCGCGTGTTCGTCCACGCACTTGGCCATGAACTGCCCGTCGGAAAGGCAGGACAGATACGCGGAAAAGATTTACAGGCGCTCTTTAAGAAAATTGAGGGAAAGGCGGAAGAATCGCTCATCAAAACAGCGGCGATACGGAGCATGACGAAAGCGATTTACTCAACCGGAAACATCGGGCACTTCGGGCTCGCGTTTGAGTACTACACGCACTTCACCTCACCTATCAGGCGCTACCCCGATTTAATCGTACATCGGTTGCTTGAAGGAGCTCTCTCGCAACACCGCTTTGATTCGCAGATGTTCGGAAGACTTGAACGCCTGTCGGCCCACGTCACGGATCGGGAAATCGCCGCGGCTGAAGCCGAGCGCGAATCCATCAAGCTTAAACAGGTAGAGTATCTCGGACAATTTATCGGCAAAGAGTTTGAGGGTACGATTTCAGGTGTTACGGAGTGGGGAATCTATCTGGAGGAACAGGAAACGAAAGCCGAAGGTATGATAAAACTGCGCGACCTTACCGATGACTACTACGTACTGGACGAAAGAAATTACCGCGTAGTTGGTGAGCGAACCAAAAAGACCTACACGCTCGGAGACGCCGTGCGTTTTCGGGTAGTGGAGTTTGACCTTGAACGCAAGACTCTCAATTATCGGATGGTGTAACGTTTCCAGAACGTACACACGGCTATTTGACAGGACAGTATCTGACGTGCTATCGTTTCACTAACAAAAGATGATATCAAGTTTAGATCGCGCTTCGCGCTATCTTTTTCAACTTTATAGTATTTGCGTACGATCGTGGCTAAATACTATAATCAAAATGGAAAAACAAAGAAGAGAAAAAAGATGGTTTTTATAGATACTAATCCGCCTATGATACGAATCTGCGAATACCTACGAATGGGAACACCTAGTCTACGACTATTCCACTGTAGTGCCTCTCTTAATCTTCACAAGCAAAAAATATATACGGGTAAGAGAAACGCGTAAGATACGGTGAATTAAAAATTACTTCGCCACCGCGACCGCCTCGTCAAACGCGATTGAGAGAAGCTTTGATACTCCGGAACGGTCCATCGTAACGCCGTAGATAACGCCCGCCCGAGACATGGTCTCGCGGTTGTGGGTAATGAGAATAAGCTGAGAATACTTTGACAGATTTTCTATCATATCGCCGTACTTCCTGGAGTTTGCCTCATCAAGCGCCGCGTCCGTTTCGTCCAGAATAATAAACGGTGGCGGTTTGACCTGCGACATCGCAAAGAGGAGCGCGATTGAGGTGAGCGCTCGCTCGCCACCCGAGAGCATCATGAGTCCCTTAATTTTCTTGCGAGGCAGGTGCACCTCTATATCAATTCCGTTTTCCCGCTCACTCTCCTGTTCTTCGGCTATGGATTGAAGCGCCTGTTCATCAGGAATAAACATATCATCTTTCTCGCGCCGAACCTTGCGTTCCGGAATATGCGTCGCGAGTTTTGCCGTACCTCCGCCGAACATGAGAACGAAAAAACGCTGGAACTGCTCGTTGATTTTCTCAATACCCGTCTGAAATTCCACCTCAATCTTTTCCTCAAGCTCGGCAATGAGCGTGGTAAGTGTTGCGACTCCGTTCTCCAAATCAGTAATCTCGCGAGCAAGAAACTCGTCCCGCTCTTTCGCTTCTTCGTACTCTTTCACCACCTCCGCGCTGTCCCCCGCTCCGGCATCTTCAATGCGAATCTTGAGGCGTTCAATTTTACGCCGTCGTTCTTCCTGTTTCGCGCGATCCTCGGAAAAGAGCTCGTCACGATTAAGCGTCTTACCCGATTCATCGCTCACTTCCGTCTTCTCGTACTCCAACGTTTCGCGTCCCGCCAAGAGCGCCGCCTCGCCGAGCTCCCGCTTAAAATCGCCTTCCAAATGTTCCAATTCGTGTAGCCGAACCCGCAGATTGGCAAGTTTCCCTCGAAACTCATTTTGGCTCGCCATAATTCGGAACATCTCTTTTTCCGCGTCGCGACTTGAGTCTTTTTCTTTTTCTATTTCGGTTCGCAGACGCTTCTCTTCCGTGAGCACCAATGCCTCCTCTTGTTTCGCGCGAGAAAGTTCTTCTTCAAGGCGTTTCTTCTTTTCCACGAGGACGGCGGTTTCTTTCTGGAGTTCTTCTGTTTCCGGTTTACGGCTCCGATATCGTTCAATGAGCGCCGAAAGCGATGTCAGTACCCGTTCAAGCGCGTGTCGCAGTCGGCCAGCGTCCGCGTCACTTTTCGTATCCGAGAAAACGGCCTCCGCTTCACTCGCGACACGCTCAATTTCGGAAAGTGGAATGCTCACCTCATTCTTCTCGGCAGATACTTTAAGATTCATCACCCGAAGAGCTCCCGCTATCTCGCCCTCAATTCTCCCTATCTCCCGCAGTGTTTCCTCGCGAGAGTTCCGAAAACCGCGAAGCTTCTCCTCAATGGCAATGACGGCGTTCGTCCGTTCGTCCCTTCCTGTCGCAACCTCAAGAGAATGCTTCGCCTCCGCGAGCGCGCGATCAAGCACGGCGAGTTCCGCCGTGGGAACGCTTTCTTCTTGTTCCAGTCTCTCCTTTGAGAGAGAGATGAATGCGTGCTCCCGTTTGAAATACTCTCCATAGCGTGTCCGTAGTTCCTCCTTGAGTGTTCTGGTCTTTTCAATTTTCTCAACCTGTTTCTTGAGAAATGCGAGGTGGGGCGCGATTTCCCTGCGCAGACTTTCCACCTGCTTCATATTTTCTTGGCTCTTTTCAAGTTTTCGCTCCGACTCTTCCCTCTTCCACTGGTAAATCTTGAGTCCGAGCGCGTCCTCTATCATCTCGCGTCGTTCGCGGAGCGACGCGTTCAAAATGCGGTCGGCTTCGCCTTGGGAAATAATGTGGTGTCCCGACGCGCCGATGTGAGCTCCCGCGAGCGTCTCAATAATATCGCGTAACCGCACCTGACTCCCGTTCAAAACATACTCGCTGGACGCGTCGCGATAAATCGCACGCTCCAACATCACCTCGTCAAAATCAATCGCGAACAGCCGTTTCCCCTCCGAAATCGGACGATTGTCAAAGAGAAGTTTGACCGACGCGCGGTTCTGACGTGCAAGCTCGGGAGAACCGTTCCAGATTAAATCCTCGGTGCGTTTCCCGCGCATTGATTTGATGGACTGCTCGCCCAACACGAACCGAAACGATTCGGCTATGTTGGATTTCCCGCTCCCGTTCGGACCGACAATCGCCGTAATCGGCGCGTTGAAATCAAGAACGGTTTTCTTGGCGAACGATTTGAAGCCGGTAAGTTCAAGAGAACGCAGATACATGATTTATGATTTATGATGTAAGAAGCCCGAAAAGACACCATCATCATAACATTTTCGGATAAAGAAAAAAGCGCCTGCCACAACCCGTGACAGAGCGCCCGCTGAAATTAAATCCTCACCCTACCACCTACAAGTCTTGCTCCCTGTGATGTAAGAAATGAGACGTTTATAGTTGCCAGCACTGTCAAAGAAGAGGGCAATAGTTCGAATTCGCTTGTTCTTTCGCCCAAAGATTTCAACAATCATAGTATATGGATCACTACCAATAGTACCCAAAGTCGCAGGATGATACTTGATAAAGGCGGTCATCCTCTTCACCTGTCCCGGATAAAAGGAGTGTCGCTCCAACACCTGCACAACCTCCCTCTTCATAAAGGACAACCAACTTGGATCTTCAGGAAAGTTGAAGAGTGTTAATTGATGAGCTAACCTATCCACCCATGAGGAGATATACGGCACGATTAACTCAATCCTGAGACAGGCATCAATGACCTCCGGATTCTTTTTTGCCTCCTCAAACTCTTTCCTACAGATAACGGTATATTTCATAATTTACTCCTTTCGGGAGAGGGCTTACTATGGCCCAATTTTGTTTCGTTGTGGTGAACTAATCGCGGAAACGGCAGAAACCGCCCCGCTTCTTTTGGCATAGGTACTTCCGTGGAGATTTATCTCCGTGGCTACCTTGGTACCAAATTGACACTACCACACACTTGCTCTTCCCACAACCTAGACAAGCTCCGACGATCGTCGCTACTTGTCTAGGTCGCATCCACTCTCTTCTATTCTCTTGATTTTGGAGACTATTTTATTGGAGATTAAAATATAATTTTAGCTCATCCTCGTTCGTAATGTCTGTCATCACTCCGTACCGCACATACGAACGTACGCTGAAAAATTCAACGATGAAATCAATCTGGTCATGGCAGGGATATGGATACACATATGCGGATTTCTGCCAGTGACAGAAACCAAGACGAATTAACTTCTCACGGAGCGAGTTTCGAGCCATTTTATGTTTTTCGGGAATATCAAAAATCACCACATGCCAACGACCGTCCCACTTCGCGGGTCGTGGAATCTTCATTTCATCCTTGTTGAAAGTGAGAGCTCGTTTTCTCCCCTTTTCCGTAAGTACAATGGTACTCGTCCCATCGGGAGACTCCTTAACACTGACCAATCGCGCCTCATGAAATTCTCGGATGATTTTCTTAAGATATTGCTTCTCCACTTCCTTCCACTCCGTAGCCGCTTCTTTTATGATCTGGAGTTGCTTGCCGATGGTTCCCGCAAAACTTAACGCCACACCGGTCGCCAGCAAAAGCAGTACCCTCTGTTTCAGTGGGCTGTATATCCGCACTTTTCTTTTTCTCACTTTCCACGTGCCTTTTTCCTCCTCCATATACATAGGCTAGACAAGCTCCGACGATCGTTGCTACTTGTCTAGGTACTTATCCTTATTCATCATTCTTCCTATCTTTTACCAAAACGCTTCAACCTAAACCTTCACCGTAATATAGTCTCTCGGGACAAGCCCCGAAGTACTATCGGAACTCGCTTCGCTGGCGCATCTTTTAAAAAATTACGCGGAGCAACAAAAGGCAAAGATTAAAAAAATATATTAGCTCCAGTTTTTGGAGGTAAGTCCTTGCAGAGCGGCCTGTTGTTCCGCTTCCTGTTTTGATTTTCCGTCTCCCTCCGCGATTTTGTCTTTACCCAAAAATACCGCGACGGTAAACTTTTTGTCGTGATCGGGTCCTTCTTCCTTGACGGTCTCGTACGAGGGGGTGACACCGACTACTTCCTGCGCTTTCTCCTGAAAATGACTCTTGGCGTCAAGCCATGTTCTTTTCTTTACTATTTCATCAAGTAACGGAAATAGATACCTTGATACAAACTGACGTACCGCGTCATATCCCTGGTCAAGGTAAAGCGCGCCGATGAATGCTTCAATGGTATTCGCAAGGATTACTTGTCGGGCACGGCCGATATCTTTGGCTTCGCCTCGAGAGAGAAGCAAAAAGTCATTCATGCCGAGCCCTTCGGCTACGCCACCGAGCGTTACCGCGTTCACGAGCGCGGAACGGTACGCGGTCAAATCCCCCTCGTTCTTACCCGGATATTTACCGAATAAATATTCGGTAACCACGAGCTCAAGCACCGCGTCTCCCAAGAATTCAAGGCGTTCGTTGTGTTCCATCCCGGGACGCCGATTCTCATTCAGGTACGAGCGGTGCGTGAAAGAGGTACGGAGTAGATCTTTATCACGGAACACAATTCCAATTTTCTTTTCAAAAGATGGGAAATCCATACTATGAAAATTTTCAATTATCAATGTTCAATTCTCAATGAATTTCCAATTTCTTAATATTAGGAAATTATTTCATTGATTGAAAATTGGTAATTGGAAATTGATACTTACTTTTACTTTTTTAATAAAAGATTAACCGCCTTCGTCACAATCGGAAATATATCCTCGTAAAAATTAAGCTCCAAAATATCTCCGAGTTTAAACCACTTCACATCGTCCAATCCTCCGGTCTTCTCAAGCTTGAGTTGCGTAAACGGTGACGCGCCCAGAAAATAGGACACTTGCTTCCTAATCCTTCCCTTTTCCGGATCCGACGCGACATACTCATTCCTCCCCAACTCCCCCGCTATGACAATATCCGCTCCGATCTCCTCTTTGATTTTCCTCACTACTCCCTTCGCTTCATCTTCATCAGGAAGCAGTTTCCCTTTTGAAAGAGTCCAGTGTCCGAAAATATCGTGCACAAGCGCGAAATAAATATCCTTTCCTTCCTTCGCGTACACCACCGCACCCACCAGTTTTTGAATCGGCATCTTCTCGTACGGCACGGCCTCATCTTTCTTGCGTGGAGAAGCGTCTTTTCCCGGCTCGCCGAGCTCTTTATAGACGGAACCGAGCACTCCATTGACGAACTTGCCGCTGTTTTCTCCGCCGAATGTTTTTGCCAACTCAATCGCTTCGTTTATGGCAACCTTCGCCGGCACTTCCCCTCGGTCCGAAAACAGGAGTTCAAAAAGTCCGAGACGCAACACATTTCTATCAACCGTTGATATTTTAGCGAGGGGCCAGTCGGGAGCCGCTTTCCCGATAATTTCATCCAGGTCGGATTGTTTCCGTAAAATATGGTCAAGGAGGTCGCGCAAAAAAGCCGAATCGGTCAGTCCGGGAGCAAACTCAGAGATATTGCGGTCCAACACATCAAACGCTCCCTTGAGAGGAAGTTCTCTAAAATCCCACTCGTAGAGGGTTTGAAGTACGATTGATCTTGCAAGGTGCCGATTAGCCATATAAAGAACTAGTGACAAGTAACGTATGACCGAAGACTGAACTCTTGGGCGGTTGACGGTAGGTTATCCCGTGATCAGTGGTGCGTCGGTTTCTCCCTCTCTTTCTGCTTCTTGAGCTTCTTTTCAACTTTTGCCTGCAGATCAACAACCTTGCGCCCTCGATACATTCCGCAGGACGGGCACATCGCGTGTGAAAGACGATCCTTTCCACAGGACGCGCACACAGAAAGGCGCGACGCGGTAAGTGCGAAGTGGGAACGCCGGTTATTCCGGTGAGATTTCGTTGAACGCATTCGGACTACCATAGCCACTACTATAATATTGTTTGCGTAAAAAAACAAGGTTTCCACTTCATTTGAAATTTGGTGTTGTGGTATAACACAAAAAGACCTTAATTAACCGAGGTACTCTAACTTAACAAGAAAGTGAGGAGAGGATTGGGATTTTTCTAAAATAATTAGGTCAATTAGAATAATTAAAAAAATTCCCTCAAAAAACTTCGTCGGTGTATCCCACACATCCCATAGTTCCGTAATGCCGTATAGTGCTTTCTCGTTCCGTACCCCTTGTGTGATTCAAAGCCGTATTCCGGAAACCTGTGCGCGAGCCGTTCCATCAGACGATCCCTCCTAACCTTGGCGACAATGGAGGCAAGAGCGATAAGAGGTTCTTTCTCATCGCCTCGAATAATAGTTTCTTGATTGAGGTAATCGGCCGGAGCGCGAATACCACCGTCAAGGATGACGCGAGTATTTCGAGGTGAAACGGAAAGTTTCTTGAGACATCGACGGATGCCTGCGCGTAATGCTCTCCCCATTCCGTCGCGATCAATCGTCGCGTTACCGATAAAAACCGTAACAACCGACAGTATTCCATCCTGTTCCATTTTCCGAATATGGGAAAGCCAGAAAATTCTCTGCCGTGGTGACAATTTCTTACTGTCGCGGACACCTCTCACGCCAGTCCTCATTCGTTGCTCGTCTTTTTTCAAAATTAGACACGCACCAACACAGAGTGGTCCCGCTATCGGACCCCTCCCCACTTCGTCAATTCCAACCAGATATCGTACGGCAGACATCGCCTGGATTTCAAGCAATCGCGAAAAAAGTAACGGCAAGCACCACCGCCAAAATAGCTACGCCGATGAGAATCATATTCGCTCCGGTTTCATCTTTCGCGAGACCTAAGCGGATTGCCAATTTGTGCAAACCACTTCCTCCGCCTCCGGATGTATCCTTGCGGGACAGAGAGGTTTTTAATCCTTCTTCTTCGCTGAATTCAACGTTTGACATAATGGTAAATATCAAATCTCAATAATCAATTTTCAATCAGTTGACGAATGATCCTCTCCTTTGGACCAACGACTGAAAAACGCATAGATACTGAAATCTTGATACTTGAAATTAGCTACCCCCGAGAGGGCTATCGTATTATACTATGACCTATGCCCACATTTGTCCACCTCAATGTCCATAGCCACTACAGTTTGCTCAATGCGCTCCCGAAAATACCGGATCTGGTGGCTCGGGCGAAGGCATCCGGAGTAACCTCGCTCGCGCTCACCGACAACGGCAACCTCTATGGGGCCCTTGAATTTTACAAAACTTGCCGAAGCGAGGGAATAAAACCCATTCTCGGTCTTCATGCGTACCTGGCGATACGCACCCGAAAAGACAAGCAGGCGGGAGTGGATAACCGGAGACATAGGATCATTCTTCTGGCGAAAAATCACGAGGGGTACCGCAATCTCATAACGCTCTCCACGCTCTCCCATCTTGAAGGATTCTACTATAAACCGCGAATAGACCGTGAGCTGTTGGAGAAATATAGCTCCGGTTTAATTGCCATCGCGCCTGCGATGGATTCCGATATCCGCCATCTGCTCGCAAACCGAGACGACGTGGCTCTTGAAGATCGGGTGAGGTGGTACCGAACTCTTTTTGGAGAAGAAAACTTCTTTCTGGAAATAACGAGACATCCGGAAATGGAAGGTCACGAAAAAGCCATGGAAGAAATCGTGGCGTTCGCCAAGAAAAATAGTCTTCCGCTCCTGGCATCGCACGAGGTGTACTATCTCTCGCCTGACGAGAAAAAAGCCCGAGAAACACTACTCCTCATCAACTCGCAGGCGGATCCGGGAGAATTTAAAGCCGATGATTCGGACTTCTCGTTCCCCACCCCTGAACAGATGAGAGAACGCTTTTCCGATCTGCCGGAAGCGCTCGACGCAAGCGTAACTATCGCGCAATCCTGCAATCTGGAACTCACGCTCGGCAAATGGGTCTTTCCCAATTATCAAACGGAACACGGACAGACCCACGACGAAGAACTCCGCCGAATGACGGAAGAAGGAATGGCGCGTCGAGGAATAGCGCCGTCAAAAGAGATAACGGACCGAGTTGAGTATGAACTCAAGATTATTCGCGACAAGGGATACGCGCCGTACTTTCTCGTCGTTGCCGACCTCCTGCGATACGCGCACGAGCAGGGAATCCTCACCACGATCCGGGGATCGGTCGCGGGCTCAATGGTCACCTACCTCGCCGGTATTACCAACGTCAATCCGTTCACCTACCATCTACCGTTTGAGCGATTCCTGAATCCCGAACGTCCATCGGCGCCCGACATTGATATGGACTTCGCCGATAACCGACGCGACGAGATGATTGAGTACGCCAAACGCAAGTACGGCGCGGATAAGGTTGCCCAAATCGGCACGTTCGGCACCATGATGGCGCGTGGCGCGGTTCGCGACATCGCGCGCGCCATGGGATTCCCGTACGTGCTCGGGGACCGAATCGCCAAACTTATCCCCTTCGGATCTCAAGGGTTTGCCATGTCCATTGACCGCGCTCTGGAAATTGTTCCCGAACTCGCAAAACTTTATCAAGAGGACAGTGACACGAAAACGGTCATTGATATGGCGAAAAAGATTGAGGGATGCGCACGTCACATCAGCGTGCACGCCGCGGGAGTGGTCATCGCGCCGAGACCCCTCACGGAATTCGTCCCACTCCAACTTGACCCGAAGGGAGGAAAACTCATCACCCAGTACGATATGCACGCGGTTGAAGACGCCGGACTTTTGAAGTTTGATTTCCTCGGAATCAAAAATCTTTCCATTCTTGCCGACGCGGTACTGCTCGTCAAAAAGCTTGAAGGCGCTCTCATTGATATTGAAAATGTGCCGATTGACGACAGAAAGACCTTTGAGATGCTCGCGCTCGGAGAAACTGGTGGACTGTTCCAACTGAACGGATCCGGCATGACTCGGTACCTGAAGGAACTCCGTCCCACCACCATAAACGATATCAACGCGATGGTCGCCCTCTATCGCCCCGGTCCGATGGAAACGATTCCACAGTACATTCTGCGCAAGCACAATCCGGCGCTCGTGCAGTACCTGGACCCGCGTCTCAAGGAAATTCTCGTTGACTCCTACGGCGTCATCACCTACCAAGACGACGTTCTACTCATCGCCGTCAAGCTGGCGGGTTATTCATGGCTTGAGGCGGACAAACTCCGCAAGGCGATGGGGAAGAAAATCCCGGCTGAAATGGAGGCGCAAAAAGAGAAACTTATTAAGGGATTTGTAAACGGAGGTTTGTCAAAGGAGAAGGCGGAAAAACTGTGGATGCTCATTGAACCCTTCGCGGCGTATGGATTCAACAAAGCGCATGCCGCGAGTTACGGAAAGGTGGCATACCAAACCGCCTACATGAAGGCGAATTTCCCCGCCATTTACCTGTCAGCGGTACTCACCGCCGATTCGGGAGACGTGGAGAAGATCGGCGAAACTATCGGGGAATGCAAGCGTATGGGAATTTCGGTGCTTCCTCCTTCAATCAACGAGAGCTTCAGCGGTTTTACGGTAGTCAAATCATCAAATCCGAAATCAGAAGCACGAAATCCTAAACAAATTCAAAATCCAGAAATAGAGAATTCAAAAGGAGAAGAAAAGGATCGTATCCGATTCGGGCTTATGACTATCAAGAATTTCGGTGAAGGAATCTCGCATGCCATCATTGCGGAACGGAAACGGGGTGGACCGTTCAAATCGCTCGCTGATCTTTTGGAGCGTATTAAAGACCGAAACCTGAATAAAAAATCGCTTGAAGCTCTCGTGAAGGCGGGCGCGCTTGACGAGTTTTGCGAACGTGGAGTCTTACTTGGAAACATTGAGATGCTTCTTGAGTACAATAAGGAAAGCGCGCGCCAGTCCACCAATCAGGACTCACTGTTCGGTCTCATGAGTGCGGGCACACTTCCCTCTCTCACACTCAAGAAAGTACCACCGGCTACCATAGAAGAAAAACTGTCATGGGAAAAAGAATTGCTCGGACTCTACATTTCCGGACACCCACTCGATAAGTTCCGCGACATTCTGGACAAGCGGGAGGTAAGTATCGCGCGCATCAAAGAAGAGTTTAAAGAAGGAATGACCGTCGTGGTCGGTGGTATTGTTGAAGAAGTAAAACCCATCATCACCAAGAAAAATGATGCCATGGCGTTTGTGCGAATCGCGGATCTCACCTCCGCTATTGAAGTGGTGGTCTTCCCAAAGGTGCTCGGCGAGTTCAAAACTCTATTCGCCGTGGAGCAGTGTATCGCGATCAAAGGACGTTTCTCAAACCGAAACGGAACACCTTCAATCGTCGCGGAAAAAGCAAAAGCGCTAAAGTAAGTAAAGTAACAGTTACCCTCACCTCATCCTTTTCTCATTCCTTACTCATTCATCATTATTCATCTCATTTCCAATGTCTTTTTCTCTACTTCTATACTTCGAAGTATAGAAGTAGAGAAAAAAACCGAAAACGAAGATACTCACGGTCGGTCGTGGTTTGTGCTAGTGAAGATTAAGAGCGGCACTGCAGTGGAATAGTCGTAGACTAGGTGTTCCCATTCGTAGGTATTCGCAGATTCGTATCATAGGCGGATTAGTATCTATAATATTCAAGGTTAATCACGTATGTTACCTCGCGCGGGAGCGTGAGAGATTTTACCCATCCGTCACAACAGACTGGTATGTGAATCTCCTTAGAGCGGAGGAGGACAGTTGTATTTTTGCAAAAATATTGACAAACATCCAAACATAGTGTAAGTTTGAAAAAGACTTTCTCGCCTACTGTGGCAGAAAGAAACCTTGAAAAAACCCTGTCTTATGTGTGAAAAAAATCGATCGGATCTATCCTTCACTTCGTCTCCGTCCAGTTTGATAGTGATTACGGCCGTTTTAGTAATATTGGGCTGGTTTCTGAACTCAATGATGTTTAAGAATCAGGAAAAAGAGATCAAAAACCTAAGCGCGAAAGTGTCCGCGCTTTCCGACCCCAAGCGAACCGACGTATCGGGCATATCCGAAGACGAGGTTCGCATCCTCGGCGGAAAGCTGGAAGCCACGCAAGTAGGCAACGTGCTCTATTTCCGGGCATTTACAATAGCAAAACCACCGAGCGGAGAAAAGTTCCGAGTTCCGATCACATCAATCAGCGAAGTGATGACGGCAATTCAGAGTACGACGCAGGCTTTGGGGCCCAGCTACATTGCTATGTCGGTCGCGCCGGAGATCGGCGTGTACGAAGGGAAAGTTGCTTTGATGGGAGTAGTGGTAACACTACCGCCCGCCAGAATGTTTAAGTGAGTCTTCGTCACGAGCACACCCACACCTCATTCAGACAAGAATTTTCCTCACCATCCCGCGCGAGATCAAGCGCGGGTTTTTCTTTGGCTTGGATAAAGCAAAAACTCCGAATAGGTGACCAAAAAATATCCCGTAAGATTTACCCTTCCAGAGAATACTTCCTTACTTTAAAGTAAGAAAGTATTTATATTTCATACATAATGGTCAATTCGTACGGGACGGGATATCGACAACAAAAGCCCCCGCGTGCCTGAAGCAAGCGGGGGTGATTCAAAAAAACAAAAAGCGATTATGACCGCCCTATGGCTCCTCCACGACGCGGAAGAAGCGCTGTGGCTTTTCTCGCGTGTAGAACTCATGGTACGGAGAGGATTCCGGTCGAATCTCGGTCGTAGGCACTACGACCGACCACGTCTTCATATCTTCCGTGGCGTCAATCCGGTAGTGGGTGACCGTTCCGCTCCTCACCTGAATGAGCAGATAGTCATTCTTAACGCTGGAAGCGGACTTCGTTTGGTACCAGCGGTTGACGAGACTCGGCATATCCTTGCCGATCACATACACCACCGGACCCCACCGCCCTCCGACGCCCATGACCGCTTTCGTTACCGGAAGCCCCGACTGGCTGTCGGTCGCCTCAATGTCAGCGATGCGCCAGCTAAAGATTCCCGGCAGAGACGAATCGCTCAAGCTACAGAGCAGTGTGATTTCCGACATCCCTCCCTTTTGAAAGGTCACGTCCGCTTTCAAGGGTACCGTGGCGGTGTCGTACTTCTCACTATCTTGCAACGGCAGAAATGTCTCCGAGATTGGGCGACCCTCGCGGTCCCGAAGGACACAACTCTTGAACAGAACGTCGTCCTGATAGAGCTCAAGCGTGACGGATGATATCCGCACGCTATTTGTCGCGCGCCTAGTATCAACGGAAACCGTCAGACTTGCTGTCTCACCGCCGGCGCTGACACTCTTATCTTCGCTCGGTAACACTCGTGTCCGAATAGAGGTACTCGCAACATCAACTCTCTCCTCGTTGCTCCGTATGTATCCACTATTATCGGTGATGATTTGAATCACGTGAAAACCATCTACGGGATCCAACAACTCAAAGCCCCAAGCGGACTGCTCTTTCCTCGGAAAGTCCAACACAAACTCATTCGTGCCGTGCTCCGTACTGAAGACCGCGTTGGTGAGCGTGAAGCCGTACGCCTCGCTGGTATAATTCTCGGCCTCGTACAAATACACGGGGTATGTCTCTCCTGGAATGGCGTCGTGCCATACCACCGTCAGTGAAAGAGTCTCCTCCTTATTCCATACCTCCGTGGAGGTTTGGCAGGTAACGGTAAGAGGTGCGACAATCTCAAAGAAACCATCGCTCTCGTCCGTCCACCGCTCAAGGGTCGTCTCGTTGAACTCCACGATGCGGAACTTGTATTTCCCGACCGAGAACGCCGTGAGGTCGGTGAAGTGCGCGTGATTTTTACCGTTATAGAGATACCAGTAATCGACCAAATTGGCGGAGCCGATCTGGACGCCGAGCTCATCATACCGGTCCAGATAGACGCTACGCAGGATCGGAGTTTCCGAAGGACTGGCACCTGTCTCCCACTTGAACCCGTAGTAACCGTTTTGGTGCCACTTCTCCCCGCCATTCGGGGTGAGAACCGTCGTCTGCGCATTCCCTATCATGAGGGTGGCAGTGATCAAGGTGAGTAATAGTATTTTTGTCTTCACTTTCTTCCTATCGTTGTGTTTTCCGTTTTCTATCGCCTTGGCACACCAGATGTCAAGGTACAATATTCAGAACGAATCATACTATTGATACGCGATATTGTCAATGACATCCATGGGAATCTGTAAGACACACTCTTGTGATGTCAGTAAGGTACCGCCTTTTGAGATTTAGTAAACAAAAGCCCCCGCGTGCCTGAAGCAAGCGGGGGTGATTCAAAAAGATAAAGAGCTCAAGGCAGTCCGGGCCTTTTCACGGGTGGCTGATAATCCGGGTACCAACTGAGGTTCCACAGATTATCAAGCTTCGTCAGCGCAACATGTCCATCAAAGAATCCCACATTGACCGCGCCCGGGAGAGGTTTGTCCTCCGGCCAGTTTCGGGAAATGGTCCGAGGACGATTTCCATGCCGAGGAATGTTTATGGTTTCCATCCCACCGAGTGAATAGATTTCTTGGCCTCTATTTCCTGCGTACAGATCGGAAGCTGGTTTGTCATCCGCCCATGGCCACACGCCTTCGAATGTCCCGTCCATGACGAGTGGTGTTCCCGCCTGATTTTTGAAAGTGTTTTCCAATGAACTTTCGTCTGGAACATATGACCCCGACCCGTCATTTTGCACCATCACTTTCATTCGACCGACAACATGCCAGTTGAAACTATAGCTTCCCCGGCGTCGTATGAAGCTCCAGGCGTTTTCGAGATTACCCCGAACAGGTTGCGGACCTATGCCTTTGGCAACAACAGTAGCTTCGGGACAGAAGTAAATCAACGGGTTCTTCGCATCCTCAACAAGACGAACTTGGGCGTTGAGAAATGGGAAGTCCGATGCCGATTGACCATCGGTAATGAAGCTCGTGAATTCCAAGATAATCTGCCGTTCATTGTTCACACAACCAATGCTGCGTGTTTTGTGCTTCGCCCGCACCAGCGCGGGCAGGAGCATGCTAGCCAAGATACCGATGATGGCGATGACCACCAAGAGTTCAATCAAGGTGAATCCGTAACTAAATTTTTTGGTTTTCAAGGTTTTCCATTCGTTAGATTTTTCAAAGTCCTACCAATATACTCGCATACTTATGCTATTCTGTCAACCCCCCTCGCAAAAACCTCCGATTCATTTTGCAAACAAACCTGAAATTGCTATGATTACCGGTATGTCCGATACCGACAAACTCTCTCATATCCGCCACTCTCTCGCCCACCTTCTCGCGGCGGCCGTGTTGGAATTTTGGCCTGATGCCAAAAATACAATCGGCCCGGCGATTGATAACGGTTTTTATTATGACTTTGACTTTAAGACGCGGATGGACGCGGATAAAGACGCGGATGGACGCGGATATGGAATCTCGGACAAAGACCTGCAAAAAATTGAGAATAAGATGCGGGAAATTTTGAAGTCGTGGGAGACATTTCAAGAGATTGAGGTGTCGGCGGAAGAAGCAAAAAAGGTGTTTACCGGAAATCCATACAAGCTTGAGCTCATCAATGAACTCGCCGAAAAAGGCGAACGCATCACCCTCTACTACTCTGGACCAAAATCCGGTCTCCCCATAAAAACTAACAACTACAAACTAAAAACCGGCTTCCTAGACTTGTGCAGGGGTGGTCACGTTGAGAATCCTAAAAGAGAGTTATCCGCGTGTGGCTGGAAACTTGACCGAACCGCAGGCGCGTACTGGCGGGGAGACGAGAAAAATAAAATGCTCACCCGTATTTACGGTTTGGCGTTTGATACCAAAACCGAACTTGAAGCTTACGAAAAGCAAATGGAGGAGGCGAAAAAACGCGACCACAAAAAACTAGGTCGGGAGCTAGACCTGTTCACCTTCTCAGACTTGGTCGGTGCCGGACTGCCACTCTGGACACCGAAAGGAACCGTGCTTCGAAATGTTCTGGACAATTTTGTGTGGGAACTGCGACAAAAATACGGCTATGAAAGAGTAGAGATACCGCACATTACAAAAAAAGATTTATACGAAAAAAGCGGTCATTGGGAAAAATTTCAGAACGAACTGTTCAAGATTACGACTCGCGAAGGACACGTTTTTGCCATGAAGCCGATGAACTGTCCTCACCACACGCAAATCTACGCTCGCAAGCCCTGGAGTTATCGTGAAATGCCTCAAAGGTACGCCAACACCACGATGTGTTACCGTGACGAGCAAAGTGGTGAATTGTCCGGACTTTCGCGAGTTCGAAGTTTTGCCCAAGACGACGCGCATGTATTTTGCCGAATGACACAGGTAAAACAAGAAGTTCTTAATATCTGGGATATCATTCATTCGTTCTATGGGTCGTTCGGCTTTGTGCTCAGGTTACGTCTTTCTCTTCATGACCCTGAGCACCCTGAAAAATATTTAGGTGGTAAGGAAAAATGGCAAAAATCCGAAGCGCTACTTCGTGAAATTGCGAAAAATAAAAAGGTTGATTTTGTTGAAGCGCCAGGTGAAGCTGCTTTCTACGGACCGAAATTGGATTTTATGGCAAAGGATTCAATCGGACGAGAATGGCAAGTGGCGACTATCCAACTTGATATGAATATGCCGGAACGATTTGAGCTTGATTGCACGAATGAAAAAGGTGAGAAGGAGAGAATCGTTATGATTCACGCCGCCATTATGGGCTCCATTGAGCGTTTCCTTTCGGTGATTATTGAACATTACGCTGGAGCTTTTCCCTTCTGGCTTTCGCCGGTTCAGGTAAAAGTTATTCCGATTGAGGAAAAGCACTTTACGGTAGCCGAAAGCGCGGCAGCCGCACTTTCGGCTAAAGGTTTCCGTGTTGATTTGGACAAAACAGATGAAGGCTTCGGCAAGAAAGTTCGCCAAGCCAAAGTAATGAAAATCCCCTATTTTATTGTCATTGGCGACAAAGACATCACCGCCGGAAAAGTCACACTTGAAAGCCGAGACAAAGGAAATCTGGGACAGCTTGAAGTTGGAGCCGTGATTGAGCGATTTACCGGTGAAAATATCACCGAAATAATTACTCATAACGAAAAAATATGAAGCACCACTTTGACACACCTCCAGAGAGTGAACATCATTCTATAAATCAAGAAGCTATCAACACGGCGTATGCACGGGCGCAAAAGATTCTTTCCGATCCGATTGACCCACAGAGTTTCGGCGATATCTATAAGGATGTAGATAAGGATATGGCGTATGTAGAGAGAAGGGAGCAACAGTTCGCCACCGAGGCGGCACATGAATCCGTTGAACTGCAAAACCGGAGAAAAATCGGGAGAATCTTTGAGGCAATCGTCTTTGAGCACGCCGAATTGAGTAATTGATTCGGAGAAAACGCCATCACCATCCAGGCATCGCGCTTTGATGATATCGTCAACAAAGTGGACACGATTGTTGAATTTGAAGAGGGTCCTTCAAGCGCGTCGCATCTTGCTGTCGCGATGGATATCACTACCGCAGCCCACCTTGAAAAGAAATTTGACCATATCAAAGACAGCATTGATCGTGGCGAACTTACCAAGATTAAATACTTCGCATCGGAGAAAATTGATGTCCGCGGGGAGAAATCAAATATCCCGCATGTTGTCATCGGCGTTGACCGTCAAACGCTGTATGACGTGTTGGATGCTTGGATTCGCGGTGATACCAGAAAACTGGCTGACCATCCAGTTCAAATCAAAATCCTTGAAGAGACTCGTCTGCAACTTGAAGCGTTTAAACGGTACGCTGAACATCTCGGCAAGGATAAGATAGTGCGAGTGTACGAAAAAGCCATTGCCATCATTACTGACATTATGAGTTCAAAAGAAATATCCGAGAAAGACCGACAAGCGATTGAGGGAGACGAAATGTTTAAGATGATCAAGAATTACGCTGAAGAAATCGCATCCAGAGAGGTTTCTGCCGTAAGAGAAGATTAAATATCCAGCGTCGCCTTGGTGGCGTTTGACTGGATAAACGCTTTGCGAGACGGCACATCCTCACCCATGAGAATATCAAACACCTTGTCAGCATCCTGACCGTCCAGTATCGTTACCTGTTTTAAGATTCGCCGAGCCGGGTCCATCGTCGTCTCCCACAGTTCTTCCGGGTTCATTTCTCCCAGACCTTTGTAGCGCTGAATTGAAACTTTAAGAGAGCGTGGAACGGTTGGTGCCGAACGTTTAGCGTCGGCTGGTTTTTCCTCGCCAGTTCCCTCTTCCGCAGTTTCCCCTTCTTCACCTCCTTCGGACTCATCCTGTTCTCCTGCTTCCCTCACCTCTATTTTCTCCCGCTTCAAGTACGATACCTTCTCTTCTTCTGTATAAAAATACAGGACTTCTTTTCCCCGCTTGATTCGGTAGAGCGGAGGTTGAGCGATATAGATAAACCCGCCGTCAATGAGCGGACGAAAGTAGCGATAAAAGAGCGTGAGGAGGAGCGTCCGTATGTGCGCGCCGTCCACGTCGGCATCGGTCGCGATAATCACCTTGTGGTAGCGGAGTTTGGAAACATCAAACGAATCCGCGATGCCGGTTCCGAGCGCGATGACGAGCGCTTTAATCTCGGCGAACGCCAAAATCTTATCAAGTCGTGCGCGCTCTACGTTGAGTACCTTCCCGCGAAGCGGGAGAATCGCCTGCGTCCTACGATCCCTCCCCTGTTTTCCCGAACCGCCGGCGGAATCACCTTCCACGATAAACATTTCCGCTTCCTCAGCGCTCTTCGTCTCACAGTCCGCGAGCTTGCCCGGAAGCGTCATTCCCTCAAGCGCTCCTTTACGGAGGACCGAGTCTTTCGCGGCTTTCGCGGCTTTGCGCGCCTTGAGCGCGAGAAGCACTTTATTTGCCATAGCTCGCGCGTCATCGGGATTCTCTTCCAAGAATGAGGCAAACGCTTCACCGAACACGGTCGCGACCGCTCCCTGCGCCTCAACACTGCCGAGCTTGCCCTTGGTCTGTCCTTCAAACTGAATTTCCCGAAGTTTTACCGAGATAACCACCGTGAGACCTTCGAGTACATCTTCGCCGGTAAAATTCTCTTCGCTCTCCTTGATCAGATTGATATTGCGCGCGTAGGTATTAAGAGTGCGGGTAAGCGCCGTCTTAAAACCGGTCACATGCGTACCTCCTTCCATATTGTAAATGTTGTTGGCGAACGGCATCATCCGCGTAGAAATGTCGTCTACGTACTGCAAGGCAACCTCCACCGACTCAACTCCTTCCACTTTTTTCTCTACATAAAAGATATTTTTGTGAATTGGTTTGTAGTATTCGTTGTAATGAGCGACCAGAGACACCAACCCTCCTTCAAAATAAAACGTCTGCGAGGGAACTTCCAGTCCAAGCTCGCGGAGATAGAATACATCCGCCAAATCCACGGTTTCCATCTTTCGCGCGTCAACAACCGATACCCGCATTCCTCGCACCAAGTACGCCTGCTGTCGCATATGGTTCACAACCCGCTCAAAATCAAACGCGATTCCCTCCTTGAAAATCTCGGCGTCCGGCTCAAAGAGGACAATGGTGCCGTGCGTATCGCTCTTCCCAATCTTCTTAACTCGCGCCTTTGCCTTGCCCTGCTTGTACTCTTGATAGAAGATACCGCCATCGCGATGCACCACAACCTCCAAGTAGATTGAAAGCGCGTTCACGACCGACGCACCGACACCGTGAAGACCTCCGGAAACTTTGTAGCCTTCGCCACCGAATTTTCCGCCGGCGTGGAGCGTGGTCATAATGGTTTCAAGCGCGGACACTTTTGTTTGCTTGTGCATGTCTACCGGAATACCGCGACCGTTATCCGCGACACGCACACGATTTCCGGAAAGAAGCGCTATCTCAATGTCATTGCAAAAGCCACCCATCGCTTCGTCGCGTGAGTTGTCAAAAATTTCGGTGATGAGGTGGTGCAAACCATCAGGTCCGGTCGTGCCGATATACATTCCGGGACGTTTGCGCACCGGCTCCAAACCCTCAAGCACCTGAATAGACGAAGCGTCGTAATGGTGTCCGCTTCCGTTCTTATCCCCCTTAGTAAAGGGGGTGCTCCGATTCTTATCGGAGTGGGGGTTGTTTCCCTTAGTAAAGGGGGTGCTCCGATTCTTATCGGAGTGGGGGTTGTTTCCCTTAGTAAAGGAAGTTGCCTTGGGAGGTTGTTTCCCCCTTATCAAAGGGGGTTGCCTTGGGGGGTTGTGTTCCTTATTTTTAGACATAGTTTTTGTCATAAAAAAGAAAAGCACCACTGCTTTTGGTACCTCTAGTATACCAAAAATACCACTCAAAAGAAAGGCGTTTTTATATGAAAATGGGGATAGAAATCATCGGAAAAAAATTGACAGATAGGCAAATATATGTAAGTATCCTGATAGGACTTTGAAAAATCTAACGAAATGGAAAACCTTGAAAACAAAAACATTCGGTTACGGATTCACCTTGATTGAACTCTTGGTGGTCATTGCCATCATCGGGGTTCTCGGGAGTTTACTCTTGCCCGCGCTCGCGGGTGCGAAGTCAAAAGCGCAAGCAGTTAAATGCAAAAGCAATCTCCGACAAATTGGAATCGCACTCATTAGCTACACGGCGGAGCATGAGGCGTATCCTCTCTATGGACGGCTGGTCAACGCTTCAGAACCAGGTGGGGCTAAGGAAAAATGGCATGACGATATAATGCCGCAACTTCCGAAGGGCTGGAACAATGGTGTTTATCACTGCCCCGGGTACGGAAAAACTGTTGAAAACTATCGCGCCGTCCACTTTGCCACCTACCAATCGTTCGGTTCATACGCATACAACAGTGGGAGTGGAAACAATGAGGGCCAATATCTCTATGGACTTTCAGGAAAACCTTCGAGGTTGAGTGGCACACCGATACTGACAGCCGTTCAGGAATCGGAGATACGGAATCCGAATGATATGATAGCGCTCGGTGATTCGTTCTCACGCTCGTACGGATACGGATTTAAGGAGTATACATTGCCCATAAGTGAAAGATTAGATTTTCTTTCTCGGAAGATTGATGGAATACTCGTCACATGGCCTATCTTCGGAGGAGTACAGCGGAGGCACCGCGGAAGATCGAACAACACTTTCGCCGACGGGCATGTGGAAGCCAACACCCTGAAGAAATTGTTCTTTAGTCTCGCGCCCAGCGACCTCGCCCGCTGGCACACTGACAATTTGTCTCACGAGGAGTTGTTCCCACAATAGGCACAATCATTTGTCCACACAATCACCCACCAGCACCCTGCTGGTGGTTTTTTTATTTTTTTCTCCCTCGTCTCGTTTGAACAAAAATCAACTCAAAAAATTGACAGATAGGCAAATATATGTAAGTATCCTGATAGGACTTTGAAAAATCTAACGAAATGGAAAACCTTGAAAACAAAAACATTCGGTTACGGATTCACACTCATTGAGCTATTGGTGGTCATCGCCATCATCGGTATCCTCGCCAGCATGATCTTGCCCGCATTGGCGCGAGCGAAAGAGACGGCTCGAGCGACTTATTGCCGGAGCAATCTCCGACAGATTGGGATTATGCTCATGATGTACACGCAAGAGAAGGGGGCGTATCCACTCTTTGGGCGAGTATCTAGTGCCTCAGAGCCACAGGGTGCAAAATGGTTTGACGATATCACACCACACGCTCCGAGAGCGTGGGACGACAAGAAGTGGCCCGACAAGTTCACCGATGGTGTTTATCAATGCCCCTCGTACATGAATTACATAAATCGGTTCGGATACTCCAGAGGATACTACCTGAGTAGCTGGCATGGAGGGAACAATGGCTCGTATGTCTTTAGCTCGTTCGGTTCGTATGGATACAACATAGGAACTGTTGACAAGGCTTACAAGTTTTCCTTATATGGATTGGCAGGAACTACTTTTAGTTATCCGTTTCCCCCAACAACTGCTGTTCGAGAATCGGAAGTCGTCAATCCCAGCGAGATGATAGCGCTAGGTGATTCGTTTACGATTCTACCTGACAGCTATGATAATCTTACACGTAAACTTTATTATCCGGGCAGCTGGCCCATGCCGGAAAATAATTCTCATGAGGGAACAAGACGTCATCGCGGAAAGACTCACATTACCTTCGCCGACGGGCATGTGGAGGCCAACTCGCTTCAGAATATGTACTTCAGTCTGGACGAGAAATGGCTTCGCCGCTGGCACATAGACAACGAAGCTCACATGGAATTATTCCAATAAAAGACTTCCCATCCACTAAGACACTTCACATCCACCGGTTTAACTGGTGGATTTTTTATTTCTTTCTTTACTTGTCCTCTTGTATTTCTTTTACCTAATTCAATACTTTCTTACTTTAAAGTAAGAAAGTATCTCGAATGCGACCAGAATATTCGTAATTATAATCTTCTAGCGAACCTGCCAATCTCTCGCTTTGAGCGCAGTGTAGACTCTCTCCATATCGGCGTTAACCTCCTCGTCTGAAAGTGTCTTATCAAATGACTGAAATACAAGACGAAACGCGAGAGACTTCTTCTCTTCTTTGGTAAATTCATCAAACAGCTCGGGACCGCGGATTACCAGATTGCCAGCGTGCTCTTTGATAACCGCCGCGACAGTTTCGACAGAGGGAAAGACAACCCCCTGACCCCCTTTGTTAAGGGGGATAACAACCCTCCCCGTATCAGAATGCGGTACTCCCTTTTTTAAGGGAGATACGAAAAGCGCCACGTCGCGAACGATAAACGGATACAAAGAAAACAGTTTGAATTTGTTGTTTTCCGTTGTTGGAATTGAAATATCCCAACTGTTTTGTCCCGACAAATTCCAATCAGTGGGTTTCATCTCTGGTTTAAACCAAGGCGCCCCGCGCGCCAGCCAAGCTTCCCTAAACTTAATAATCGCTTCAGGTGTCGTATCTTCGTAACCGAACTCCACACCACAACAATCACAAATGTTGAATGTCGGGATCTCCCCGTTGTCACCCCACGGTAAATCGTCCTGATATAAGCCACAGATCCGACACCTATATTTTGTTCCTTTATTTCTTAGCGTTGAAATAACCTTATCAAGATTGCACTCAAATATTCCGTCTTTTATATCCCCCTTAGCAAAGGGGGTGCCGAGTCCGCGAGGTGGGGGTTGTGAAAGCAACTCAAGTATGGCGTCAAGTTTCCCGGCAATCTTTTTCTTCGGACCGGCGACACCTATCGCAAGCGCAATTCGCTCCCCATCCTTTGTGAACACTCTGCCAATCTCAAAAATACAAGTTTTCTCATCACCAAAAAGCGGTGCATTACGTGCGTTCAGTTTGAGCGCCTTCTCAAAATTCCCTCTCAAGTTTGGGCGTGCGTACTTCTTATCCTCCGCGAGCGGTTTTTCAATAGCGATGTCACCTTCCGAAGAAAATGATGAGGTCATAATTTCCGAGAAGCCGGCTCCGACCAACGTCTCACGAATTTTCCATTCATAGTAGAATGATTTTGGAATTTCAGTACAACAGTCGCCTTCATCACCCCCTTTAGTAAGGGGAAAGACAACCCCCTGACCCCCTTTGGTAAGGGGGATTACTGACGGAATCTTGTCATAGCCGATAATCCGCCCAACTTCTTCGGCAATATCTTCGGGAATGGTTAAATCTACACGAAACATTGGTGGTATGAGAACCCACTCAGCGCCCTTCTTTTCAATTTTTATCTCCAGCCGATTAAGAGCTTGCTCAATTTCTTTCTCTTCTATTTTCAACCCCAGTTTCTCCCGAAGCCATTCAAGATTCATTGTTATTCTGATGTTCTTGAGAACATTAGAATGTCGCATGTCAATAATTTCTCCTACAGAGAGATTTTTATCCATTTCAAAAAGAAAGGCAGTAAAATCATTCATACCGACACTCGCCATCTCCGGTGACAGTTTATTCTCAAACCGCTTTGACGCGTCAGTTTTAATACCGAGCCGTTCCGAAGTTTTGCGGATATGCGAAGCGTCAAAATGAGCCGATTCCAAAATTAAGTTGCGGGTCGCGGAAGTGACCTCGGCTTTCTTGCCCCCTTTAATGCCGGCGATCGCAAGTGGGGATTTTTCATCCGCGATAATCAAAACCGACTCGTCCAACGCCACTTCCCGATTATCCAGTGTTGTTATCTTCTCGCCCTGTCGCGCGCGACGCACGATAATTCCGCCCTCAACCTTGTCCGCGTCAAACGCATGCAACGGCTGTCCCATATCAAACATCACGATATT
>ORJL010459217.1_pt1 | contig 31439 bp, 25 predicted proteins | sample 1779941 | NCBI WGS metagenome assembly ORJL01 (sample SAMEA104232317, study PRJEB22302) | groundwater metagenome | biome: forest; feature: aquifer; material: groundwater | place: USA | collected 2011-08-07 | depth 5.8 m | reverse complement strand
CATCTGGAAGTAGGTTTCACCACGGCGGACAATGGCCCAGTCATACTTCTCGTCCAAGGAGACGGCGCGGTCGAAATCAGCAAGCGCCTCCTCGTATCTGCCCATCTGGAAGTAGGTCACGCCACGGCGGACAATGGCCCAGTCATACTTCTCGTCCAAGGAGACGGCGCGGTCGAAATCAGCAAGCGCCTCCTCGTATCTGCCCTTTCCGCTGTACGCCCAGGCACGGAGGGCATACATTTCACACCGAGCCGTATTCGTCAGCGCCGAAAATGACTCAAGTGACTCAACCTTCTTGACCACCATGTCATACTCGTCCTGTTCGTATGCGAGGTAGATCCCAGAGATTGTGCTCACAAACTCCTGTACAGAGCGAGATGACATCTCCAGACCGGCCTGCTTCGAAGCCTCTACGATATTGCTGGCGAAGTCCCACCGCCATCGGAAGGCGTGCAGAAACGCATTTGCTGCCGTTCCAACGTTCTGGTCAGGCTCCTCGCTCACAGCGTGAAACACGCGCTCCTGCTCCAGTCTCTGCCACGTCTCGCTATTGTAGGCGTCTTCTGGCCTGAGTCCAAGCGCCTTCTGCCTGCCCGCGAAGAAGTCTCTCAAACGTGCATGAGCGGCGGCCAGATCGGCGGGGACAGTGTTACGTAAATAGCGAAGAATCAGTTCTCGGACTCTTTCATGGTAAAAATAGCCACGGGCGCCAGTGCTGCGAACGTAGCTCTGCGCCGTTAGCCAGTTGAACATGTCAGTAGCTTCACCACCCAAGGCGGCGCTGAGAATGTCCCGATTGAACTGACGGGGGACCGATGCAACTAAGGCTACTCGACGACGGTCCTCCTGTGGAGTCCACTGCAGAAAACGTTCTACTGCGTCCTCGCTAATGTCTGGGAGGGGTGCGCCTGGCTTGGGCTTGGTGCCAGCCAGTAGTTCAACTAGCACCGGTAACCCCCCCGTGTCAGCGAATATCTGTGCAATTAGCCCGTCGTCGCTGACGCCTTGTTTGGTTAGATACTGCCGCGTTTCGCTCAGGTCAAAAGGCTCTAGGGCCACGGGGCAGACACTACAAGCCAACTCGGTCCAGTGCTGTTCAAGCTGGTCGCGCCCGCTGATGACGAAGGTGAGGTTTACGCTGAATTCGCCGTATTCGAAGTCGAGCAGAGCCCGAAGCCACGTCGACAACGTATGGCCCGTACGCTCGAAGACGTCGAACATCAATACGAGCCGTCGCTCATCGCACACAGAGCCCAATAGCTGGACAAACAGCGGGGTGAGGACTAGTTCTGGCTCGCGCAGCAACTGTACTTCGTCTTTGTTTCCCCAGCGGTCGATGCCGTAGTTGACTAGCTGGGCGAGGACTTCCCCTGCCGCTTTCTCGTCGGCATTTTCGAGCAGGATACCCAAGCCTGGCGTCTGACGAAGAGATTTGAAAGTAAAATCGGTCACTCCTCGCGCCAAGAGGTCGACCACGGGGCGTGGAGCTTTCGGATCGGCCTCGATGTCGCGTCGCAATTGGCGACACTTCCTGTACCGTTCATCAAACCCCTTGTGCTCAGCGCCATACGCAGCTAATTCACAAGCGATGTGCCCCATCGCCGCCGTCGGCGTTGGATGCCTGTCGTCGCTCGTGATGACATAAGCACCGTTGGCAGGTAACCGAGCGATAGCCTCGTACTGCTTCAGCAAAGTGCTTTTGCCAACGCCACCCTGTCCTGTGACCGCGAACACCAGGTAATTCGGAACATTGCCGGCGAAATTGTTGCAGAAGACTCCAAGTTGGTCGATACGGCCGACAAAAGCCTCTTTGCGTCGCTGGTCAATAACGTCCTTCCAAGATGGCGGTTTGCCTGACATAGTAGCTCCCCCAATTCCAGTGTGACTAAGTGCGAATACGTAGCGTGCGACCCGAGGTAACGATCTGCCATTCCCAAGGCGGCAGGTAAGAGAGGAGCCCTCCGTTGCCGTCCGGTCAAATTCGATCGCCCCGACCTGGCTGGGCGCGGTCGGAGCGAGTGGAGTAATCTTGGTCTGTATCTACCTTCCGAACACCTTCTTGATCGCCTTGTCCATACTATCGACCGCTTTCTTGATGTCCTCGTCGGTGTGGGCCAGGGACACGAAGCAGCGAATGGCCGGGATGTAGCCCTTGCCGACGGTGAGGACGCCTTGCATTGCCATGGCCATCCAGATGGACTTGATGATCTGGGGCTCGACCTTGAGCAGGTTCTGCTTGGGGCTGACCACCGGCTCGTCCGTGAAGGCGATCTCCAGTACCGGGCCGACGCCGAAGGCCCTCATGGGCACTTCGTGCTCGTTGACGACGTCCTGGATCTCCGTACGCAAGCGCTCGCCCATCTGGAAGAGCTGAGGGAAGGTGCCGGGCTGCTCCAGGACATCCAGCACTGCCATGGCCGCGACGCTGGCCAGGGGCATGCCGGGCCAGGTCCCGCTGTGGTAGACTCGTTCCTCGGGGGGCACCTGTGTCGACATCCGCTCCATGACATCCTTCCTGCCGGCCAGTATGCCCAGAGGGATGCCACCGCTGATCGCCTTGCCAAAGGATGCCAGGTCAGGGATCACGTTGAAGTAGCCCTGGCCGCCTTGCATGCCGTAACGGAAGCCGGTAACTACCTCGTCAAAGATCAGCATGGCCCCGATGTCTTTGGTGACGGACCGGATGGTCTCCAGAAAGCCCGGCTGGGGCGCCATGCTGGCCCGGTAGGCCGGCTCCATGATGACTGCAGCGATCCGGTCACCGCCGATGCTGCTTACCAGGCTCTTGAAACCTTCGGTGTCGTTGAAGTCGAACCAGTGCGTTTGTTCCTGGGAAGTCTTGGGCACGCCGCCGAGGCCCCAGGCCCGGCCTGCGCCCGGCTGGTGGGCCGGTATGTGGAGGCCCGGCATCAGTGAGTCGGCCCAGCCCACGTAATCATCGGTGACTCGCAGCAGGATGTCCCGGCCGGTGAAGGACCTGGCGAGGCGTACCGCCAGCATGTTGGCCTCGGTGCCCGAGGCCGTGTAGCGGATCTTCTCGGCACAGGGGATGTGTCCCATCAGCCTCTCCGCCAGCTCTACCTCGACGCCGGTCGGGGTGCTGTTCAGCACGTAGGACATCTGAGACTGGATCGCCTGGGTTACGGCGGGATGGCCGTGTCCCAAGAGCATGGGGCCCAGGCCGAGGATGTAGTCTACATACTCGTTCCCATCCACGTCCCAGAGATGCGAGCCCTGGGCCTTTGCCGTATAGATGGGATAGGGGCCGTCAACTTTACCCGGCGCCTGGGCGCCATCTACCGCTACCTTGCAAGCCCGCTCGTAGAGCTTCTTCGATTCGGCGTGGCGGGACTGATATTCTTGAATGTCATCCATAGCGTTAACTCCTTTGCTCAATGCTACGAAGCTCCACGGAGTCTCCCTCAACACAACCGAGGATGCCCCAGGCTTCGGTATCCAATATGGCCTGTTCAGCGTTAACCTGCGAGTCCCGCCGGACCCTGAAGCGCAGTGGAGCGGCGCTACGTGAGCTTGCCAGCTCCACCAGCTCACCATCAGCTAGCTGCCTGCCGTTGATACTGACTTTGTCGCTGGTGCGGAGAACGCGAATGCCTCTGTCGAAATCAGCACCGTCGCCCTTCACCGGCCGCAACATTCTGCGCTGTGATCTGAGCAGCGACCTCTTCTCGTCCGTGGCCTGCCGGTCCACGCTGAGGCCATCCGCCTGGAGAACGACTCCGTAAACCTCCTCCGCATGGCCCTGGGAAACCAGCCCCTCCTCGACGTCCAGCGCGACCATGGCGGGGTCGCGCTCCAGGGGATCCCCGTAGCCTCCGGCACCGCCGGGACCCATCACCACGATGTCGCCCTTGCGCAGCGGGTAGTTCACCGCCTTGCCGCGGGGGATGATATGGACCTCACTGCCCCGCAGTACCTTCCATTCGTTCGGCACTGCCGAACAGCCCCCGAAGACTCCGAAGGCCGGGATGTAGGTCCGGTCGGATACGACGTTCAGGCCTCCGCTGTCGCTCAGGACCTGCACGGACAGGTACTGGCCCAGGCCTCCCCGGAATTTGCCGGGACCGCCGGAGTCCGTCCGGAACTTCATGGACTTGAACATGACCGGATGAAGGGCCTCCACCGTTTCGAGCGACTGCAGGGCTACGTCGCCCGAGGACGGTCCGCGGAGCCCGCTGGGTCCGTCGGTCATGTATGTTCCGCCGTTGCCGCCCGGCGGGTAGGCATAGAAGATGGATGGCCGGTCTCCCTGCTTCGTGGTTATGTAGCAGTGATTGATGGCCCCGTAATCGGCCCCGCAGACGTGCTCGGGAACGATCTGGGCGAGAGCTCCGATCACGGTGAAGATGGCCCGGTAGGCCACCTCGCCGAACCCACCTGTCGCCGAAGGGTATTGCGCATTGAGCAGCGTACCCTCGGGCACGTTCACCCGGACAGGCCTGAATATGCCCTCGTTCATCGGCCCATACGGATCGAATAGGATCTTGCTGGCGATGACCACGGCCCCGTGAGTGACGGCCTTGGAGACGTTGTAGGGTCCCTGGGACTGTGGAGCCGTGCCGGTGAAGTCGACCTCCAGTTCGTCATCCTTGATGCTGACCGTGGCCTTGATGCGAATGGAGGTATCCTGGATCCCATCGTTGTCCAGATAGTCCTCGTAGCTGGCGGTGAAGTTCGGCAGGCTGCGGAACACGGACCGTACATAGTTCTCGGAGGCATTGATGATCTGCTTACCGGCCTCGCTTATCTTTTCGAGCCCGTACTTATCCAGAAGCTCGATTAGGCGACGCTCGGCGGTCTTGCAGGCGGCCACGTGGGCCCGGATATCACCGGCCCGTTCCTCGGAGACCCGGACGTTACTGAGGATGAGCTTGATGACGCTCTCGTTTGGCTTGCCACCCTCGTAGATCTTTATGGGGGGCATGTTGAGCCCCTCCTGGTGGATCTCGGTGGCCTTGCCTGAGATACTGCCCGGCGCGGCGCCACCGACGTCGGTCCAGTGGCCGCGAGCCGCACAGAGGAAGACCAGTTGCCCCTGGTAGAAGACCGGCTCCAGCACGAGAACATCGGGCAGGTGAGTGCCTCCCCGGTAGGGGCTGTTGATCATAAAGATATCGCCGGGGAGGATGTTTCCCTGGAAGTCCCGGATAATCTCTTTGACGGAAGACGGCATCGGAGCGATATGGAGCGGAAGCCCGGCGTCCAGTGTCAGGAGCTGTCCCTGTCCGTCCAGGACGGCGCAAGAACAGTCCTTGCCGTCATAAATGACCGACGAGTAGGCGGTCTTGATAAGGGTGATTACCATCTCCCTGCTAATGGCCCGCAAGCGGTTCCGGACTACCTCTACGGTGATTGGATCTATGCCCGCCATCGCATCACCTCTGCAAGACTATGTTGCCGAAGGTATCCACCTCGGCACGGAATTCCGGGGGTACTACCAATGTGGAAGTGTGTTCCTCTATGATCGCAGGCCCGCTCACCCGGAAGCCGGGCGCCAGGCCGGTGCGCTCATAGAGGGGGCAGTCCAGCCATCCCTCCGCCTCCTTGAAATACACCTGGCGCCGGCCCCTCTCACCCTGGCTGTCCAGGCACGGCTTGTAGCTGATAGCCGGCCTCTTCACCCGTCCCAGAGCGGTGACACGGAGGTTCACCAGCTCCACCGCCTCGCCGGGGGCTGAGTGGCCGTACTGCTCGTCATGACGCTGATGAAACTCCTTGACGACGTCATCGAAAGCGCTGGTTGTGAGCGCCTCCTGCATTATGACGTTCACTTCGTGGGCCTGTCCCACATATCTCATGTCCAGGCTGCGGGTCAGGACGATGTCTGCGGAGGAGAAGCTCTCCTGCCGGAGAACTCCGGCGCCCTTGGCCTCCAGTTCGTCGAACACCTGCTGGATGCGTCCTATATCCGGCCTGGATGCATCCATGAGGAAGGTCTGAACGAAGTCATGCCGGAAGTCCGAACACAGGAACCCCAGCCCGGAAAAGGTGCCCGGGGCGGGTGGAATAACAACGAGCGGGATATCCAGCTCCCGGGCAATATACGCGGCATGCATCGGACCGGCGCCCCCGAAGGCGCACATGGTGAAGTCACGGGGATCGATTCCCCGTGATACGGTGATGGTCCGTATAGTATCCGCCATCTTCGCCACAGCGATTTCCAGGATGCCCATGGCCGCCTGGATGGGAGTCATCTTCAGGGCATCGCACAGCTTTGCCTGGATGGCCCGCTCGGCCGCCTCCCGGTCCAGGCGCATCCGGCCTCCCACCAGTTGGTGGACCCGCCCCAGGACCACGTTGGCATCGGTGATAGTCGGATCGGTGCCGCCCAGGCCGTACGAGACCGGGCCCGGCTCTGCTCCGGCGCTCCAAGGGCCTACAGCCAGGAACCCCTCGGGATTTATCCTCCCGATGCTGCCACCGCCGATACCCACCTCCACTATGTCCACTACCGGGATCTTGACCATATAGCCTGCCGGCCAGTACTCCGTGGTGGTCTGCATGACCCCCCGGTGGACCACGCAGGACTTCGACGTGGTGCCTCCCATGTCGAAGGCGATCACGTTCTCCTGCAGAGGCGAATTGCCCATGGCCCCGACGATGTAAGCCGCCGCAACGGCGCCTCCTACGGGCCCGGACTCCACGATCTGCACCGGCCGCTCTTTGGCCATCTCGGCCGTCATGATGCCACCGTTGGACTGCATGACGTGGAGCTGGCACTCACTGCCCATCTCCCGCAGGCTCGCCTCCAGGTTCTCGATATAAGCCCTGATAACCGGCTTCAGGTAACCGTTGGTCACGGTGGTACTCATTCGTTCGTACTCCCGAATCTCAGGAAGAACGTCTGAGGACAGAGAGACGTCCAGGTCCGGGTACTTCGACAACACCAGGTCCCTGAGCTGTCGCTCGTGGGAAGGGTTCTTGAAGGCATTAAGAAAACAAACGGCCACCGACTGAACACCCTGGGCGGCCAGACGGTCAATCTGGGCCGTTGCCTCCTCAACGTTCAGCGGCTCGACGACCTCACCCTGGGCGTTGATGCGCTCCGAGACCCCCAGACGCCAGCGCCTTGGCACCAGCGGGGTTGGGCGCTGGTAGAAGATGTCGAAGAAGACGGTACGGTTGCCCCGGCCGATCTCCAGGACGTCTTCGAAGCCCTTAGTGATAATCAGGCCGGTCCTGGCCCCCTTGTGCTCGATGAGGGCGTTGATGGCCACTGTGGTCCCGTGGACCAGGAAGGCGACCTCCCTGAGGTCGGTGCTGGTCTGCCTCAGGCCATCCAGGACACCAAGGGACGGGTCTTTCGGGGTCGTGAGCACCTTGTCCGAAAGGATCTGACCCGTCTGTTCATCCAGTATGGTGACATCGGTAAACGTCCCGCCGATGTCTACTCCTACTCGTAGCATCTACGACATGACCTCCTAAAAGGACATTCCATTAGCCTCTTAGAGCCTCTGGAAGTCCGAATCGTCTACGCTATAGTTATCTCGTGCTCTTCCACCAACCGTTCTGAGCGATAAACGGAACCGCATTCCGGGCTACCATTGCTCCCTCCCTCAACTCATGTGCCAGCTTGTATGTCGCAGGGCCGGAATGCGGGCTCCGTGCCGGTCAAGCCCGAATGGCCTGGTTCAAATGGGACGATTTACATAGCAATAGGGCCTGACAGAGACAGTTACCGTCGCTTTGTGCCTCAGGCAGGCTTGCCTCCAGCGACCGGTCCACGCTGGCGCCATCCGCTCGCTTGAGAGCAGGAATGTACAGCTTATAACACATGCCGGAAAGTACTGTCAAGGAAGTTTGGGGCCCCGTTATTACAGTCGAGCGTGATAAGATGAGAGTAATCTTCAGAGTAGAATGGCAGCCTCCACACATCGAGGCAAGTTCGAGAGGTTGAATCATGGCCTCATCATTAGCGGACCAGTCTAATTGCCGTTTTGCGGGGGAAGGAGGTAGTATCCATGTTTGATCTCGACAAGTTCAAAGGCGACTGCTGCGCGGCCGTAAGCGAAGGGACAGGACAAGAAGCGGTGCGGGAGATCGTGGCCCGGGCGGTCGAGGATCCGAAAGCGATCCTGAAGGAGCTGGGTGAGCCCGTTCGGGCGGAAATTCAGACGCTCCACCGCGCTGCTGATCTCACCATCTTGAACGTCAAGTGGGGGCCGTGGATGACCCTGATGCCGCACAACCACAACATGTGGGCTATCATCGGCATCTACACCGGCCGTGAGGATAATATTTTCTGGCGACGGGTGCCTAACGATCCCAGTGGCCGGATCGAAGCCTCAGGCGCTAAGGCCCTCAGCGAGCGCGACGCGCTGCCCCTCAGCCGCGACATCATCCATTCAGTGACCAACCCGATCCGGCGCGTGACCGGAGCGATTCATGTGTACGGTGGCGACTTCTTCGGCGTGCCGCGCAGCGAGTGGGACCCGGAGCGGCTGGTCGAAGGGCCACTCGATGTGCAGAGGTTGCTGCGTATATTCGAAGAGAGCAACCGTTTCTACGCGGAATAGGCGTAGACGGAGGCGAGCAGGTCACGGAGGGCAAGCCAGCGTGTTAGCCCGCATGACCTCACGGTCGTGTTTGTCGTGTTGGCCGGGGACTGCCGGAGGATGGCCGGCGGCAAGTGAGACTTTACCGGTTTTCTGCTGTCTGGCCCGGACTTCAAACTGTTGGGGATTGAACGATCAATGGACTTTCGGCGGGATGCCCGGTTGTGAATTCTCGAGCTGTGTCCGAACCTTGGCAGGCACCTCCATCGAGATCAGCTTGAGAATTCCCCGGGCAGGTGGGACAATATATGGACAGCTAGCTGTCTACTGCAGTAGTTGGAGTGACAACCATGACCAGCCTGACCGCGCTTGTCCCTGAGGAGCTGCTCCGGCGGGCCGAGTGCCTGGCAGCCATTCGAAATGAACCTATCGACGAAGTAGTGCGCCGGGCCCTGGAGGTATACGTAGTAGAGGTCATTGAGCAGGCCAACGGTGGAAAGGGCCTGGGGAATGCGCCCAGAGTGGGAGCTGCATGACGATGAGGCTCTTACGTTGTTCGAGACTGCCAAGAGTGCAATCATGATTATGGCGGCACGTCTCGCCAAGGGTCAAGCCGATGTGGAACAGACAATAGTCGAGAGAAAAGCATAAGGACACCGCCATCTCGCAATCGCCTCTGAGCTTTGGAGAGGCGATTGCAGCACTGGCAAACGCTCCTAAGCGAACGGGTCCTCAGGGTGAGGTGTCCGGCAGTACCAAAGCATACGCCCGCGAGTCAGCCCCATCCAAGCGTCGAACCGTTCGGCGTCCGAAATCTTCCGGCCATTGAAACTGAACTCAAGATCGTTCGAGTAGCAGTTCATGCACTCCTTTTTTGCGTAGTGGTATACCCCGTAAATCCCCGGCTTTAGATAAGTATCTAATTGCCAGGAACTGGGTGCCCTTCGAAGGTTTGGTGATGATGATTTTGGGTATCGAATGGAGATGGCGCTGAGCGCCATCTCCATTCGATACCCACGTTTTCTTTCCGCAAGCACCTGATGGACACGCCAAGGAATCCTTGGGCTTGAAGATGGGGCTTTCGCCTGTCGTCAGAGACTGAAGCCGGGGAGTTTAAGGCAGGTCCAGCCTGCCATCCAACAAGGCGAAGTGCAGCTGAGGTGTTAGTGTTCCCATCATGAATAGGTAGAACTATCCTTGAGGCCGGTCCAGGCGGAGACGTAGACTTCAGTCATAGCCGGTTTGCATCGAGTGGCATTTCGGACTTAGGAACAGAGAGGGGGCCTTCATGGATATAGTCGGATATCGGACCAGGCGTACCATTGGCAGGGTATTCTTCGCGATCGCAACTGTAGTCGCTGTGGGCGGGATACTGGCGGCTTGCGCACCTCCTACAGCGAAAAGCGTCGTGACTCAGCCGGCGGCGCAGCCGCCGCCTACGGTGACCGCGAGCCAGCCTGTGCCAAGTCCGACCAGAGTAGCGCCCACTCCGACCGCGACGCAGCCTGTGCCAAGTCCGACCAGGGTAATACCCACGCCAACCGCGGTCCAGCCATCACCCACGGCCGCCAAGGCAAGCCCCACGCCGATAGCAGTCACCAGGCAGAGCGATGGCCCTGCGGTGTATTTTTTCTTCTCCACAAGCTGCGAATACTGTTCCGCCCAAGCGCCTGACATGCAGTCATTCTACCGCGACACAGGCGCCAGGGTCATCGGGGTACCGCTCCACGTTGGCCAGGCGCAGGCCGAGGTCTTCGCCAAGAGATACGGCCTTACCTTCGAGATGCGCGAGGATGCGAGCCTGGTGGTAGCACTGGGACCCGTGACCAGGCACCCGGTTATCGCTTTCCAGAGCGCAGCCGGCGCGACGTTGGTGAGAGCCAGCGACGGCACCATCTCTGTACAGGCCCTGGAGGAGAAATATCAGGGCTTCGTTAAGGGAGGTACGTCTGCCCGTGTCGAGGTAAACAGGGGTAGAGGGTGATAGCAGTCCGTTGCTTGAGTTTCAAGCACATATTTCAAGATTGAAGCCACGCCAGCCAGCACCGCCTTCCAACTGTACCGCACAAGTTCATGTCGAATAGCCTTCAGACAAGAGGTAGGGTCGCATTCTGACGCCGGTGGTTGAATCGGCGGCTCTGGTAGACAGCCTGCCGCGCCTGACACTCACAGTACGGTAGGCGGAACCTAAGACCGCTTTGTCAAGATCCCGATCGGCCCAGAATATGGTTCCGATAACCGACGGAAATCGGCGTTATTTGGAACCTGAATTTGCAGGAAATTTAGGCGAGGGATGGGTAGTGGTTCTGAGAAGGGTAGTTATGGGAACGTGTGACTGCGTACCTCCCTGCAAGAGGAGAACGCGAACCTAGTTGATCCAACATACGACGCCCTGGCCCATGCTTCTCTGCATGCCCCGCGGATACGATGAGGTCCGCTACCAAAATCGTGGTACACCGTAACACGAGGGCAGGGCCGCCCCCGCCCCGCCCTCGCCCATTGCCAGGTCGCGAACCAGGCTGACTGACGATTCCGAAAGGCGCCAAGCATCTAGTGGTATTCGCTCTTGGGGCTGAATTCCACTATCAGAAACTAACTACATTCGATTCGGAGACCAGATTGGCAAACCGGATTGGGTCAATGAACGACGCGTTCAACGTTTTCAGGTCTTCTTCGGTCACCCCACGGGCGACAGAGCAAGCCCCTCAAACATACACGGGAACGTTCCCCTTGACCACTTTCTCAATTAGCTCCTGGAGGGGCGGAAAGCCAACCCCATGAACAGCGTTGGCTACCGTCTTTTTTGCCAAATACGCCGCCTCGCCAAGCAGGGCAATACCCACCTCTTTGCCGGCCCCCAGCGCACCCACGGCAGTAACGAAGGCCAACGTACACTTGGTCGGATCATCAGTCCCGTGCGTGGCAACTGCCAGAATCTTTGCCATTTCTTAACTCCTTTTCTTCATGCCTACTTTCCCTATATCTGAGCTATCCAACATCGTTGCTTTAGAGTATTACCAATCTCACCTCCCTCCCTTCCACATCCCTAACTTTTCCGAATAAGAAATCGGAAAACAGGCTTATCCCCATCAACCAGTTCATACGAATATCCACGTTCTCGCATGAGTTGCGGGATTGTCTGTCGGGCAGGATAGTAGTCGGTGACGACCTCAAGTACTTCACCTACAGCCATTCCGTTCAGGGCCAAGGTTGGTTCGAGTGTCGGATCCGGGCACACCTTTCCTCGGAGGTCAAGGTGACGGTCGATCTTTTCTACCCCCATTATACGCCTCCTTTTAGGTCTTCTTAATATGTTATCACTTCACACGTTGCACGGTCATGAATTACGAAATGAGGATATTCCAATTTCACAACATTTCATGGACGTCGGAATTATCGCATAGAAAGTCCCTGTATAATGTCAGGGCTAGCGCTCCCGACCACGCCTGGGGCATAAACAGATGGAACCGGGATTGCCCGGGTAAAGAGGGAGAATCCGGGGGTCATTCCGATAAGGGGCGTTCTCGGAACAACACACCACAACACCTCGATCCTCCTACGCCAGTGCCAGTTGTCATCTGAACCGCAAGAGTTCTGTCGATTGGCTCCCTGCGAACAGGGACAGTGCGAGCGCCACCATGATCGTGGGTCAAGCCCCCAGTTGGTGAGCGCATTATCGGGGAGGGCGAGGCGCGGTGTCAGGCTATCTCACGCTAATCGAGGCTTCAGGCCGTTCGGGGGGCGGGCGCTGAGAATGCTCTAATAACGCAACCAGGGTCTGGTCCAGGAGTTCCTCGTCGTGGGCCGGGTACCCGCCCTTGCGTGATATTCCTCTGCCGGGTATACTGAGCCAAACCCACACGCATGGAGGCAGATTCGTGGCTAGCCTCTCGCAGATTGGCAGACGCCTTCCTTTGCTCGATGCGGAGGTAAAGGCGACGGGCCAGGCCCGGTTTACTACCGATATCACACTTCCGAGGATGCTCCGCGGAAAGATTTTGAGGAGCCATTTACCCCACGCCCGGCTTCTCAACGTTGATACCTCCATGGCCGAGAGGCTGCCGGGCGTGAAGGCCGTGGTAACCGGCCGTGATACCCTGGGCGTGAAGTACGGCAACGTGGTTGTCCCGGACGGATTTCGGGACAGGCTCGGCCTCGCGCTAGAGAAGGTCCGCTATATCGGCGACGAGATCGCGGCCGTGGCGGCGATCGATGAGGACACCGCGGAAGAAGCCCTGGAGCTGATCAGGGTTGACTACGAGGAGCTTCCGGCCGTGTTCGACCCCGATGAGGCCATGAAGCCCGGAGCCCCGCAGGTCCACGCACACGCCGCCCAAAACATCAGCCGTAAGCATGTCATGGAGTTCGGCGATGTTGGGAAGTGCTTTCAGGAAGCTTACCTGGTAAGGGAGGACCTCTTTACGACGCGGTCCACGTCGCACGCTCCGCTGGAAGGCCATTCCTCCGTTGCGGCATACGAGCCTCCCGGTAGGCTGACGGTCTGGACTTCTACTCAAGTGCCCTTCTACGTACAGGACGAGCTGTCTGAAACGCTCGGAATGGCCAGGAGTGACGTGAGGGTGATCAAGCCGGTTGCCGGAGGCGCGTTCGGAGGGAAGGCCGACGGTATGGACGCGGTCGATTTTGCCGCTTCTCTCTTGTCCGTGAGATCAGGCCGTCATGTAAGAGTGGCCAATACCAGGGAGGAGGAGTTTTCGGCAACCCGAAGACGCCACCCTCTGTTCCTTCGCTTGAAGACCGCCGTGTCCCGTGACGGCACGATCCTGGCCAGGGACTGCCAGATTGTCCTCGATGGCGGGGCCTATAATCACCAGGGCCCGATCGCTCCGGCTATCTTCAGCAACCGGCTGGTGCTGCCCTACCGGCAAGAGGCCATCCGTTGCGAGGCCATCCGCGTCTACACCAACAAGTCCCCTTCCAGCGCTATGAGGGGCTTCGGGTCTCCACAGATGCACTTCGCGCAGGATGTGCAGATCGACTTCATAGCCCGCGACCTGGGCATGGATCCCATCGAGCTGCGCCTGAAGAACGGGTTGGAGACGGGCGAGACCTCAGTTTCCGGTGTCTATATCCTTAGCTCCGGTTTCAAGGATAGCCTCCGGCAGGTCGGGGCGGCTCATGCCTCCACGGCGAGAGAGCCCGGCAGTGTGCTTGCCGGCTGGGGCGTCGGCTGTACCGGCTTCGGATGTGGCACCGACCGGCGTGCGCATCCGGGGACCGAGGCCTATTCCGGGGCCACCGTAGTGGCCCAGTCGGACGGCTCGGTGACCCTCCTCACAGGCGCCAGCGACCTCGGTCAGGGGGCCAACACGACTCTGAGCCTGATAACGGCTGAAGTGCTGGGGCTGCCGGTGGAGCGGGTTCGTATTATCAGTGCGGACACGGCCATCACTCCCAGGGACTTCGGCGCTTATTCGAGCCGGACCACGATGATGGCCGGTAATGCGGCCCTGGAGGCGGCGAAGCGAGTCAGGGAGCAGCTTCTGGATGCAACTGCACAGACCCTGGAGGCCAACGCCTCAGACCTGGTCCTCGAACATGGCCGGATCGAGGTGAAAGGCAGCCCGGAGAGGGGCCTGAGCTTCGTCGAGGCCGTGCGCGCCTCCCACAGACTGTCTGCGGGCAGGGACGTCAGGGGCGACGGAGCGTTCCTACCCGAGAACACGCATGGATCGCCGTCCTGGACCTTCGGTACCAACGGAGCCGATATCGAGATCGATCGCGAGACCGGTCAGGTCACGGTGCGTCGGATCTCGGTTGCCCATGATTCTGGAGTCCTCATCAACCCGCTGGCGACCGAAGGCCAGCTCGAAGGCTCCGTGCATATGGGGATCGGCTTTGCCCTCACGGAAGAGCTGAGGGCCGAGGACGGGCAGGTCCTGAATCCTTCTCTGCTCGACTACAAGATCATGACACCCCTGGAAATGCCGGCCATCGACGTGCTGCCGGTCGACGTAGTCGATCCGGCCGGCCCGTTTGGGGCCAAAGAGGTTGGGGAAGGAACTGTCGGACCTAACGCTCCCGCCATCGCCAATGCCATCCTCGAGGCCACCGGCATCGAGATCAAGGACCTCCCTATAAGGCCGGAACGGGTGCTCGATGCCCTGGTGGAAGCGGGGTTAGCTTGACAACCCTGGTTGGAAATGCTATATGAGTCCCACCGCATGAGGCGTACTTTGACCCATCGTCTGACGCCGGACCGCTCCTATGGATCATGCAGGCAGCCAAACAGTTTAATGAGGTTCTTATGTTTGTGATCGATACCCATCATCACTGGATGCCTGCGGCTCATATCGAGCAGATGCAGAAGCACCTCGGGCCCGGAGAGACGGCATCCCGGGATGGAGGCGTTTGCCGGGTCCGCCGCGGCGAGGACGAGCTATTCACCATCGACGAGACCATGTATACGTCGGTGGAAGAGCATTTGAAGGACATGGACGCTGCCGGGATCGATATGGCGGTCCTGTCTACCGGTCTGTGGCAATGGTGGAACAATATTGACCTGGCGCCGGCCATCAATGACGGGCTGGCGGAGATACAGCAGAAGCACCCGGACCGGCTGATCGGGCTGGCGCACGTGCCTCCGCTCGATCCGGCTGCCCCGGCGGAGCTGGAGCGGGCGGTGAAGCGCCTGGGGCTGCGGGGTCTTTGTCTCTCGACTCATTGTCAGGGCAAGTACATCGATGATCCGGCTTACCTGCCTCTCTACCGCAAGGCATCCGAGCTGGGCGTGCCCATATTTGTCCACGCCAGTCCCTTTCCCGTCGAATACGCCAGCATCCAGGTCCAGGATGCCCGGGTCCTGGGCAGGGTGTTCGACCTGTCCATAGCGGCGACCCGGCTCACTTACTGTGAAGCTCTGGACCAGCTCCCCGGTCTGAGTTTCGTCATAGGCCATCTGGGTGGCTCCTTCTTCCTGGTCAACAACAGGCTGACCGGCAAGGACGGCTTCTTCCGGACTGCCAGGGCCGATTACGATGCCCGGCTCCGTAGCATCTATTTTGACTCGGCTCCTGCCCTCTGGACTACCTCCCAGCTAGCCTGTGCGGTTGACATGCTGGGCGATAGCCAGATTCTCTTTGGCACCGACTACCCGGTGATGCGTCGGTGGATGCAGATCTCGAAGGGCAGCATGGGGGGCGTGCAGATGAGCGATGATCAGCGACAGCGTATCATGTCGGGGAACGCCGCCCGGCTGTTGGGGATTACAGTATCGTGATTGTGATTGATGGGCATCACCACTGGATGCCCCGGGCCCATATCGAGGGTATCGGCCGGCACCTGGGACCGGGCGAGACAGTGTCGAGCGAAGGCGGGATAGTCCGCGTTCGCCGGGATGGGACCGAGCTGTTTACAATCAATGAGGCTAAGTACTCCTCGGTGGAGGAACAGCTAAGAGACATGGACGCTGCCGGGATCGATATGGCGGTCCTTTCTACCGGTCTGTGGCAATGGTGGAACAACATTGACCTGGCGCCGGCCATCAATGACGGGCTGGCGGAGATACAGGAGAAGTACCCGGACCGTCTGATCGGGCTGGCGCATGTGCCTCCACTCGATCCGGCTGCCCCGGCGGAGCTGGAGCGGGCGGTGAAGCGGTTGGGGCTGCGGGGTCTTTGTCTCTCGACTCATTGTCAGGGCAAGTACATCGATGATCCGGCTTACCTGCCGCTCTATCGCAAGGCGTCCGAGCTGGGCGTGCCCATATTTGTCCACGCCAGTCCCACTCCACTGGAATATTCCAGCTTCCGGGTATACGATGCTGCCCGGCTCCTGGGGCGCGTCTTTGATCAGACCATTGCCGCTACCAGGCTGGCCTATAGCGATGTCCTGGACCAGTTGCCGGCCCTGAATTTCGTCATCGGCCATCTCGGCGGTGCGCTCTTTGTCCTTAAAGAGAGGCTGACCGGCGCTGCCGGTGCCGCCCGTACTCCCAAGGCTGATTTTCCGGCCCGGTTTGGGCGCATCTATGCTGACTCCGCGCCCCCATATTACTCCCCTATCCAGATGCAATGCGCCGTAGAGACGCTCGGCGCCAGCCAGGTTGTGTTCGGAAGCGATTACCCGGTACAGAACCACTTCATGGTTGCCGATAGGAGCATCATGGACGCTGTCCGGATGGAAGACCGGCAGCGGCAGCAGGTCATGGGCGGGAACGTCGCCCGGCTGCTGGGAATCACAGTATAGAGACGATAATCTTCAGGAGGTAACTAATGCCCAAGGACCAGCGGGACTGGATCCGCCAGCTAGACGATGCAGGCGAGCTCCTGCATATTAGGAAGGAAGTGGACACCCAGGTCTCCATGGGCGCTCTAATTTATGAGTCGCTTGAAAAGGCCCTGCTCTTCGAGAACATAAAGGGACATCCAGGCTGGTCATGCCTGGGCCAGGCCCCCGGAAACTGGCGCCACTTCGGACTGGCTTTTGGCGTTCCCAAGGAAGATGTAGTTGCCGAGTATGCGCGGCGCATCGGCAGGGGCCCCAGCCCATGCACTACCGTCAGTTCCGGCCCGGTCAAAGAAATCATCTGGAAAGGCGACGACGTGGACGTTACCAAGATCCCTGCCCACGTCGTATGGCAGGGTGATGGCGGCCCGTATATGGGGGCCGGCCTATCTGTGGTGCGAGACCCGGATACCGGCACCCAGAACCTGGCTTTCTACCGCCTGCAAGTCAAGGGTCCAAAGAAGACCGGCATAATGGCCCGCACGGAGACCCATCTCTGGCGCATCTACCAGAAGTACGAGCAGCAGGGCCAGGCCATGCCGATCGCCATCATTAACGGCCATCATCCTTTCCTGTACTGTGCGGCCTCCTGGTCAGGCTCGATGGATGTATCGGAGCTTGGCCTCGCCAGCACCTTGATGGGCGAGCCCCTGCAGCTGGTCAAGTGCGAGACCAACGACCTTATGGTCCCGGCGGACGCGGAAATCATTATCGAGGGTGAAGTCCCCCCCAGGGTGCGGGAGGAGGAGGGGCCGTTCGGTGAGTTCCAGGGTTACCCGGTCTCGGCAATGGGCATGAACCCGATCATCAACGTCAAAGCCATAACCATGCGCCAGGGTGCGACCTACAAGACATTGACGAACTTCCGGCACGAGGGCAACAGCTACGTTATCATCAACATGTGCGCAGTCATCTATAATCGCCTCAAAGCCCTGGGCGGTGGCATCGATCTGAAGACAGTGCACACGTCCGATGATTACTTCACCATGATCGTTCAGATGACCCCGCAGTACGAAGGCGACGCCCGGCTGGCGCTTATGGATGTGCTCACCGGCCCCTACCTCCATCCGAAGATCGCCATCGCGGTGGATGAAGACGTGGACATCTACGACCCGGCGGACGTAATCTGGGCGATGTCTACACGGGTCAATCCCTCAAAGGATGTCTTCATTGTGCCGGACACGCGGGGGCATCCTATGGACCTCTCTCTTCCGGAAAGGAGCCTTCCGGGCAGCGACAAGTGGAGCCGGGTGGGCTCGAAGATGGGCATAGACGCAACCAAGCCTGCGGCCAAGACCAGCCCGGAGCAGAGGGAGCGCTTCCTCCGCAACCGGCCGGTCGGATGGGGAGAGGTATTTCTTAAGGACTACATCGGTTGAGCACCGGCCTGCTGCCGTTCCGGAGGCTGCGATGACCATACTCTTGACTGGTGGAATGGGGGCTATCGGCTCATGGGTAGCCCGCGAGTTGCTGGAGGGAGGCCATGAGGTTGTCTTGTATGACAGCCGGCCTGATTACACCCTGGTCTCAGACCTGCGGGACCGTCTGGACATCGTGTTCGGTGACTTGCTGGACCTCCCAGCCCTTATTCGGACAGTACTGGACCGCAAGGTCGAGTATATCCTGCACCTCGCCGCCATGATGCCTCCTCAAGCCCAGGCGAATCCCTATCAGGGGTTTCAAGTAAACGCCCAGGGCACCGTAAATGTTCTGGAGGCAGCGCGGATCGGGCATGTGCGTCGCCTGGTCTATACCAGCTCAAAGGGCGCCTATGGGCCCATCCGGGGCGAGTTCGGCCATCCAACCTACCGGCCCGTGACCGAGGACTATCCAACCCGGCCCAACTCGGTATACGGAGCCACCAAGCTCGCCGGCGAGCACATGGCGTGGAATTACCTTCGCAACTACGGGCTGGACTTCGTAGCAGTACGGTTCGGTTCCACGTACGGGCCAGGCAAGCTGGCCCGGCACGGAATAGTGGGGATCCACAGCCGCATTATCGAATCGGCAATGGCCGGTCAGGAGATACGTATTCCTCAGGGGGCCGAGCAGATCGATGACCTGGTGTACAATGCAGACACTGCTCATGCGGTGGTCCTGGCCTGTTTTGCCGAGGGCCTCGAGCACCGGGTTTTCAATATCGCCAGCGGTGTGCCCTCTACATTAACGGACCTGGCAGATGCAGTAAAGGCAGTCCTTCCTCAAGCCATGATCGAGATCGGCCCCGGTCTGGATTACTACGGTGGTGGCGGTGGGTACAGCGTATTCGATATCAGCCGTGCGAGCAAAGAGCTGGGCTATTCGCCTCGCTTTACGCTCGAAGAAGGGGTCAGGCATTACGTGGAGACCCTTCGACGGCTCGATATCCCACCCCTCGGCGAGATCGCGCAATAGGTATGGCCTGGCGCGGTCTCCACAAGTAACTCGTAGTCTATACAAACCAGGAAGAGAGGAAACAAGGGAGTTATGAAGACAGACAAGAAATGGATGTCCGGTCTTATCAGCCTGGCGCTACTGGCCTTTTTGCTGGCAGGCTGCGCGCCAGCGGCTGCTCCTACAGCTACTCCGACCAAGGCAGCGCCCGCTGCGGCGACCCCAGCCGGCGGGACAGCCAAGCCGGCGACCACTGCGGCGGCCTCGACACCGGCCGCCCAGGCTAAGCCGACCTCAGCCCCGGTCACTGTTCGATTTGCGTCTCCCGGGACGCTGTCTGACGCCGGCGTTTATATCGCCTTGGAGAAGGGCTACTTCAAGGAACTTGGCGTGGATCTCAAGATCGAAACAGTGCAGTCCGCGGCCACCGCGATAGCGCCCCTTGCCGCCGGTGACCTGGAAGTGGCCGGAGGAGTGATAAGCACGGCCTTCTTGAATGCCATCGACCGCGGCGTGGCGATGAAGGCAGTTGCCACCAAGGGCGGAGCCATCAAGGGCTTTGATGCCTCCCAGATGATCATTCGCAAAGACCTGATCGACAGCGGCCAGGTCAAGGAGGTCAAGGACCTCAAAGGGAAGACCCTGTCGCTGGCCAATGTCCAGAGTGGAGCCGAGGCCGAGTCTGCCCAGTTCCTGAAGCAGGGGGGGCTGACCATCAAGGACGTAAACCTCGTCGTGATGGGCTATTCCGATCAGTTGGTAGCGTTTGGCAATAAGGCCATCGACATGGGTATACAGAACGAGCCTCTCATCACAACCGCGGTTGAGCAGGGGCTGGCGGTGAAGTGGGCGCCAGGCGCCTTCAGTACCTTCTACGGCGGTGAGTACCAGGTAGCTGCTCTACAGCTCTCCCAGGCCTTCGCCAAGAATACTGATGGGGCGCGACGCTTCATGGTTGCCTATGTGAAAGGGCTCCGCGACTACAATGACGCCTTTGTTAAGGGCAAGGACAAGGCTGCGATCATCACCATCTTGACCAAGTACACTTCTCAGAAGGACCCCGCCATGTACTCCAAGATGGAAATGTCCTACCTGCATCCCGACGGCCGGCTACACCTGCCCAGCATGCAGCTGGACTTCGATTATTTCAAGCAGATGGGCTACTATACGGGCAAGCTGGAGCTCAAGGATATTGTTGATACTCAGTTTACCGATTACGCTGTGCAGCAGCTAGGGGCCTATAAGTAGTTCGTAGTCTATACAAACCAGGAGGAGAAGAATCAAAGTAGTTATGAAAACAGGAAAAAGGTGGATATCTGGTCTTATCAGTCTGGCGCTGCTGGTCCTATTGGTAGCAGCCTGCGCGCCGGCGGCTGCTCCTACAGCTACACCGACCAAGGCAACGCCCGCAGCGGCGACCCCAGCCGCCGGGACAGCCAAGCCGGCGACTACCGCGGCGGCCTCGACGCCAGCCGCGCAGGCTAAGCCGACCTCAGCCCCGGTCACTGTTCGATTTGCGTCGCCTGGGCCGCTCTCTGACGCCGGCGTTTTTATCGGCATCGAGAGGGGTTATTTCAAAGAGCAAGGTGTGGAAGTCAAGATTGAGACCGTCCAGTCCGCCGCCTCTGCAATAGCACCTCTGGCTGCTGGCGACCTGGACGTGGCCGGTGGAACCCTGAGCACCGCCTTCCTCAACGCCATCGACCGAGGAGTGGGCATGAAGATCGTGGCGACCAAGGGCGGAGCCATCAAGGGCTTCGATGCCTCGCAGATGATTTTCCGGAAGTCCTTGATGGATAGTGGTGAGGTCAAGGAGGTCAAGGACCTCAAAGGAAAGACCCTGTCGCTGGCCAATGTCCAAAGCGCAGCCGAGGCCGAAGCTGCCTTCTTCCTGAAGCAAGGCGGTCTGACGATCAAAGACGTAAACATGGTAGTCATGGGCTATCCTGATCAGTTGGCAGCCTATGCTAACAAGGCTATCGATTTTGCTATCCAGAACGAGCCTCTCATCACAACCGCGGTTGAGCAGGGGCTGGCGGTGAAGTGGGCGCCAGGCGCCTTCAGCACCTTCTACGGTGGAGAGTACCAGGTCGCCACACTGCAGTTCGCCGAAGCCTTCGCCAAGAACACGGATGCTGCCCGGCGCTTCATGGTGGGCTACGTCAAGGGATTGCGTGACTACAATGACGCCTTTGCTAAGGGCAAGGACAAGGATGCGATCATTACCATCCTGACCAAGTACACTTCTCAGAAAGACGCTGCCCTATACTCCAAGATGGAGATGTCCTACCTCAACCCGGATGGCAAGATACACGTGCAAAGCATGCAGATGGACTTCGATTATCTGAAGGAGAAGGGTTACTACACCGGCAAGACGGAGCTTAAGTCTATTATCGACACTCAGTTCACCGATTACGCTGTTCAGCAGCTAGGGGCTTACAAGTAAAGCGAGAGGGGGACTCCTGACATGCCAAAAGCGATCTCGGCCGTCCTGGAGGGTCCAGGCCAGATGGCAATAAAGCAGTTCGAGCTGCCCAAGATCGGCCCCCAAGAGGGCCTCTTGAAGATAGAGATGGTGGGAGTCTGCGGTACCGACCCGAAGTACTACCACGGGAAGCTGGCCGTACCCTATCCGATTATCCTCGGACATGAGATATTAGGGCACATTGCCGAGATCGGTGAGGAGGCCTCCAGGCGCCAGGGCCTCAAGGTAGGCGACCGGGTAGTGGTAGAGTCCAGCACGTCCTGCGGGCACTGCCGTTATTGCCTGATAGGCAGCTACCGCCACTGTCTGAACAAGAAGTCCTATGGCATAAACGTGGCATCGACAACCCCGCCGCATCTGTGGGGAGGCTACGGTGAGTACATGTATCTTACCCCTGGCTCCGTCATTCACCACATCTCCGACTCCGTTCCGGCGGAGGCGGCGGTCCTGATAAACGCGGTGCTGGCCAACGGAATACAGTGGCTGCGAACCCTGGGCGGCGTGTCTATCCAGCAGGCGGTGGTTATTCAGGGCGTCGGTCCACAGGGCCTGGCCGCAACAGTGGCGGCAAAGGAATCCGGGGCCTTCCCGATTATCGCAACCGGGTTGACCTCAGACCAGGACCGCTTCGAGCTGGTGCAAGAATTTGGGGCTGACTACTGCATAGACGTGCAGCAGGAAGATCCCGTACAGCGAGTACGCGAGATCACCGGCGGGCAGATGGCGGACATCGTGATCGATGTCACCGGCAGCCCTCAGGCCATCGTGAAGTCGGTGGACATGGTCCGCAAGCAGGGCACCCTGGTCCTGGCCGGTCTCACGGGAGCATCCACTGAAACCCCTATGCTTCTGGACCGTATCGTCATGAATGAGATAAAGGTCCAGGGAGTCTTTAGCAAGGGTGTTGATGCCGTGGCCGCAGCGGTAAAGCTCGTTGAGTCAAGGCGCTATCCACTGGAAGCGATGGTTACCCATAGGTTTGCTCTAAAGGACGCAGAAGCGGCGGTCAGGGCTGTGGGGCGGGACACCCCCGGTGTCAGTCCCATAAAAGCAGTCATTGTTCCGTGAGGAAAACAGAATCACCAAGTGCCGGGAGGACGCGATATCGCGTCCTCCCGGTAGGATTTTGAACTACCCAAAGGAGGAGGGGTAATGCCCAAGGACTTGCGGTCATTTGTTGAGCTACTCGAGGAGATGCACCCTGAGGAAATGATCAGGGTGGCCAAAGGTCCGTTGCGTCCTGCGGAGGGGGAGTGCGTAGCCCTGATGTACCAGCTTGTGAAGCAGGGAAAGTGGCCCCTCTCGATTTTCGATCACGTGACGACCCTCTCGGGGAAGCGCTGGCCTGGCTCATTGGCCTTCGGCCTGGCCGGCACCTGGAGCAAGGTAGCTATCGGCTATGGCCTGTCTGCGGAGCAGCAAACCCCGCTGGGTATCGAAGACGAGACCCTGCGAAGGCTGAAGGCGCCTGAGAAGCCCGTGGTCATATCTCCCGTCGATGCTCCGGTGAAGGACCAGGTGCTCAAGGAAGGCGAGGTCAACTGGTTCGATCTGCCTGCCTACCGGGCGCACGCCAAGGATGCTCGTCCGGGCTGGGTCACCGGCCCGATAGTGGTGCGTGATCCGGATACCGGACGCTACAATCTGTCCTGGCACCGGGAGCACATCCTGGCCCCGGACCGGGCCACCTGTCGCATCGCTACCATGCACCTGTGGGACATTCTCAACCGGTGTCGTGAGCGTGGAATAGAGGAGGTGCCCTTCATTCAGGTGTTCGGGCACCATGTACTCTTTGGACTGGCCGCGGCCATGCGGTGCGGCCTGGATGTGGACGAATACGATTTCGCCAGCGGCATAATGGGCGAGCCACTGCGCCTGACTGCCTCCCAGACCTGGGGTGACGAGTTCCTGATACCCGCCGACGCGGAGATAGTCATGGAGGGTTACATCTCGACCCGGGAGCGGGATAGCCTCGGGCCCTGGGTGGAGTTCATGCGCTACTATTCTCCCCAGAGCAAGGAAGCGGTCTGCCGGATAACAGCGCTCAACATGCGCGAGAACCCCATTTTCGAGGGCACCTGGGTGGGCCAGTATGTTTATAGCGACGTTGCTCATGGCTCCTACCTGAGGCAGATGCTGCTGAGCCGTTTTCCCGGTGTTGGGGCCGTCAACTATGTTGCCCCTTATATGGCCATCATTCAGTTCAAGCCCCAGAGGCCTGGCGATGTCAGGAGGCTGGTGGGCCTGGCCCATGCCTATGGCGAATATCTCAACCATATCGTTGTGGTGGATGCCGATGTGGACCCGTTCGATCTCTCCCAGGTCTTCTGGGCTATCGGCACCAGGGTGGATGCCTCGAAGCAGGTCTACGTCGTTGACGGCCTCTCGGTGATGTGGGATGAGCCTATGGCCCGGGAATTGGTCTCTGCAGAGCTGGCCAAGGGGATGGGAGGACTGGTCGTGGACACCACCAAGCCCGTTGGGGAATGCTTTGATGAGGTGGGCTACCCGGACGCTAAGGTGGTGGACCGCATCAAGCTACAGGACTATGTCAGTGCCGACAAGGTAGACCAGCTGACAGCCGGGAAGACTACACGTCCCTGGGCTATGAAGTAGGAGGAGGCGAGAATGGCACCCTTTGTCCGTATGCAATGTCCCAAGTGCGAGACTATTTTTGACGTTACCAAGATGGTCTATGACGAGGGCCCAAAGGTACAGATATACTGCCCCCTTTGTACGGCCCGCTGGCCCCGGGACGAGGGTAAAGTGCTGGATGCGAACTTCCAGCTTCCATCCAAGGAATAGCCCGTCACGATCGATTCGTGTTCCAACACCCGCCGGTCCCGCCAGTTGAAAATGGCGAGACAATAGAACCTAGAGACTTCAAGGAGACACAGGTGACAGACAAGAGAATGCCCGCAGGAGAATTCTTGGAGCGGTTCAACGAAGAGAAGTTGGACCGCAGGACCTTTATGAAGGTAGCCGCTATCCTCGGTGGGGCGGCAGCGTTTGGCATCCCGCTGGCGGCATGCCAGCCGGCGGCATCTACCCCGGCGGCATCCAGCAAGCAAGCATTTGAGATGAAGCTGGCCCTGGCCAGTCCTATGCTTTCGTTCACCTCCATCTACAGTGGCAACGCCCATAACTACTTTGCACAGGAGGGAATAGCCAACGCCATTACCGAGTTCGCCGGAGGGTCCGACCAGGTGCGGGCGATCCTTACGGGAGGCTACCCGCTGGGGATAACCTCTCCTACGGCTGGAATGGCCGCCCTGGAGACAGGGGAGAAGGCCCGCTACATTGCCGGCGGTTTCGATGGCTCCCAGGTGGGCTTCATCGTCAAGGCCGACTCTCCCTACAAGAAGCCGGAGGATCTAAAGGGCAAGAAGTTCAAGATCACTTATAGCCGTCCTAACTCCGCCTCTCACATCCTGGCCTTCCTGGGGCTCAAGGCCGTTGGGATAGATGCCAACGACAAGAACCAGGTGGAGTTCATCGCCGCGGGCGGCACGGCAGACTCCTGGACCGCCGTAAAGACCGGGCTCGTGGACGTTGGCTGGAGCACCGAGCCTACGATCTCCAACGTCGAGATCCAGAAGGAAGGGCGCCCCCTCTGGATGGCCCGTGAGCTGGTCAAAGACTGGACTGAGTACGGTACGCTGACCACCCAGGCCGTGATCGACTCCAATCCCAAAGAGCTCAAGGCGTGGGTGACCGCGGTTATCAAGTCGCTGGACTGGGTCAAGAACAACTACAGCGAGGCTGCCAAAGACCTGGCTAAAGTCCTGACCATAGATGTCAAAGTAGCCGAGACAGCGCTGAACAAGATCCCCAAGGACGCCTGGACCATCACCATGCGCAAGAGCTCCTGGGAATTCGCCGCCAAGGCCACGATGGATTTTGGCGGGCTCAAAGCGATGCCCGACTGGAAGACGCTGATCAACCAGAGTTTCCTGCCGGAGAACCTGCGAGATGCCGCCTACTAGAGGCTACCCGAAAGTGATAGGCCGGGGGCTCGTCTCCCGGCCTGCCCTGAGCGTTGCGCTATACTGGTGACGCCAATGGTTGCAGCTACTGGTAGCCGATAACAGTTTGGAGGTTGTATGATTAAGCATATTGTGGTCATGAAGGTGCGTCCAGGGATACCGGAGCCCCAGGTAGAAGCCATGCTGGCCGCCCTGAACCGGCTGCCCGTAGAGGTGCCCGGGGTGAAGAACTGGAGTCTTGGTAAGAATTTTTGCGCTGACTATCCCGACAACCACTATGCAATCGTGTGTGAGTTTGACGATGTGGCGGCGCTGGAGCTGTATTTGCACCATCCTTATCACAACCGCATCAGGAAAGAGCATACTCACCCCGCTCTGGAGTCCCGGAGCATCACCGACTACGAATTCTAGTCTAAAGCCTAAAGTCATTGCGAGCCCCCAATGACATCTAGCCTCCGCTGGACCGAATTGAAGAAAGAGAGCTATCCGGATGACTGAAATCTGCGACGTAGTTGTAATCGGCTCGGGCATAGGCGGCCTCTGCGCTGCTGCCCGTCTGGCCCATCGCGGGTACAAGACCATCGTGGTCGAGAAGATGCCCATCGTAGGCGGACGCTTCTCCAGCCTGGACCACAAGGGCTACGCCCTTACCACCGGGGCGATGGGCGTCGAGTGCGGTGGCTCCCTGGAGGAGACGTACGCAGAGGTAGGCGCCGAGTTCGCAGTGAGACGCTGCCCTAACCCGTCCATCTGGTACCGTGTACGGGGCCAGGACTACGTGCTGCCCGAAGGCGGGGGAGGCTTACGCCGCATAGTGGCCATTGCAGCCGGCGATACCGCTGAGGCGGACAGGGTCATGCTGGCGATCAAGAAAGGGCTCACCTGGGATGCGCCCTCTAAGAGTCTGACCATGAGGGAATGGCTCAGCCAGTACACCAGCAACGAGGATGTCCTGGGAATCTTTCAGGGCTTTTCGTCAGCCATCTTTGCCACCAACGCTCATGAAACCCCGGCTAGCGAATTCGTGGCTTTTCTCAAGTCCTCCCGTTTTCGTGATTATGGGTTCCCGATTCGGAGCAATGCCGATGTCGTGGAGTCTCTGGCTAAGACGGTAACCGCCAGGGGGGGGCAGGTCTGGACCCGCTCCCGAGCCAGGTCGATCGTTGTTGAAGCCGGCAAGGCGGCGGGAGTGGTAGTAGACCGGAACGGCGAGCAAGTGCAGGTTGCCGCCCAGGCGGTCGTCAGCGACGTGGGCGCACGCCAGACTGTGGCCCTCGCCGGAGAGGCGAACTTCGAGCGCGGCTACGTTCGCGATATGAATAGCCTCATCAGGCCTTGCCCGGCCATAAGCATACACGTCGTCAGCGACCGGCCTCTGGTGGAGCACCCTGGCGTCGTGATAGTAACCGGGACCAGGCGCCTGAGCTTCTTGACCTGTATCACCCTGACCTGTCCGGACCATGCCCCTAAGGGTAAGCATATCCTGATTGCCTATAGCGTGCCCGGCAACAGCCTTGGCCCGATCAACTTCCAGAACGAGATAGACCTGCTCCTGGCCGATCTGAAAGAGGTGGTGCCCGGAGTAGAGACTGAAGGGAAGCTGCACCTCGTGTCGACATTCGACAGAGAATGGGGGGTCTACCGCACCTGGCAGGGCTACGACCTGCCCCAGAAGACCTCCATCGAGAACCTCTACAATGTCGGCGACTCCGTCAAGCTACCGGGGTGCCCCGGCCTGGAGGGTTGTGCCGAGACGGCCCGTGTGGTAGTGGAGGACCTGGAGAACCGGATCAAGCCGAGGTAGAACGGCCTGCCCGCTTGCGGGCTATCATGCCAGAGGATTCCCCGCCTCGGAAGGGGAACTCGGCACGGCGTGCGTTCGAGCCGGGGCCGTGCCAGCGAAGGCTTGGATGTGGAGGATTGGGAAGTGAAGGACCTGCTACTGTGGGCAATCTAGGGCTTGGTGGCAACCGCGGTATGATGAGGAACCCCAACAGCCGCTCCAGAAGGCGTTCCCGATCAGAGCCTAAACGGTTGGCTCACCCAGTTGGCACGCTCATTGTCGGCATCACCGGTTTGGTCTTCTTTGGGAGTATAGCAGTCATCTCAAATGCCTTCCCTAACAAGACCGTTACATGGCTGACTACGACCGGATTCATAGCGTTCGCGCTTCTCGCTGTGGCTGTCATCGCTGAATACTTCTTTGCACGTCACGAAGTCTCGGACGAGGGTTTGCGCTATGGGGGAATGACCGGCCGCCGCGGATATCTCAGGTGGAAAGACTTGCGCTCGGTGAAGTACGTATCGGTGATGCAGTGGTTTCGTCTCGAAACGCAATCCGGGGACGTCGCACGCGTTTCGTCAATGCTCAGGGGGCTTCGCGGGTTTGCGCGTCTCCTTCTCGCCAACACTCCGCCGCACGCTATCGACCCAAAGACACTGCAAATTCTCCGGGAAACTGCGGGACGCAACTCTCATTCTGCCTGGGACGAGTGAGAGCGGAGGGGCTCAGTCACGTGAGGTCCCCCGCCCCGCCTCTGGATCCCAGCCTCCGCTGGGATGACATACTGGACCAAATCCCTAGCAAAGCCCTGCCGTTGGCGGCGAGAATGCCGTCTACGTCCTGCGGGGACATGGGGAGCTGGCGGATGCCGGTTATGAAGTCATTCACATCCTCCCCACTCCGTATCTCCTGGGGGTAGTCAGTCCCGAAAAGGACATGGGATGGCTCTATTTCCAGCAACGCTGACTTGACGGCGTTTATGTTCCCGCAGAACCCGCCGGTATCGAAGTAGATCTGCCGGAAGTAGTGATCGAAGGGCCGCTTGGGCAGCTTGCCATGCCTCTCATCGCCGGCAGTGCCCCAGAAGTCTTTGTCCTGGTAGGACCTGATCCTGCCCATAAGGGCCGCGACGCCCCCGCCCAGGTGTGACATCTGTACGGTCAACTCGGGGAAGGCTTCGAAAACGCCGCCGTTGATCAGTCTGATAGTAGCCATCACCAGGCCGAACTCGCGCCCGACGCTGCGCGCCAGGTCGTAGTCCTGCATCAGGTCGCTGCCCAGGGTCTTCAGCGCCGGATGGATGAATACGAAGAGCCCCAGCTCCTGCACGTGCTCATAGAACGGCCACAGCTGCTCCGAGTCTAGCGTAACGCCCTGGAGCGAGGACTCAATGGCTACACCCCTGAAGCCCAGGTCTTTGGAGGCTCTATCAAGCTCCCGGAAAGCCTCTCCACCTCCTAGAGGAGGCACGTGGGCCAGGCCGGCAAAGCGGCCCGGATATTCGTCAACCGCTGCTCCGATCCTGTCATTGACCCGGCGGCAGACGTCGATGTCGCCCATCATCCCGGCTCCGGAGGAGAGCACCGCTAGGTCTACACCGGCGCGGTCCATAGCTTCGACGTGCAGCCCGAGATCACCAAGGCGAGGATGAAGAATATAGGTCGGAACGCCGTGCTCGTCTTTCAGCACGACGCTTCGACGGCTGCCACCCATCATCTCCGCCGGTGTGTAGTGAACGTGGAAGTCGATAATCATCCGGATTCAGTGTCTGGTAGGTATCACTTCACTTATGTCAGTGATCGGACCGCGGTCCCGGCCTGGTGGCGGTGTTGCGGGCGGTGCAAGTGAGGCATGCGACTCAGCCAGGCCAAGCTCGGTTGAGAATATGTCCCCCGATTCTCTGAAGCCTATCGGAACATAGGTAATATTGTTTAGCAGGTACAGGACAACATTGTCCAGATAGAATACCGTGTTGGGCGCCTGGGAGTTTTGCAGCGCCTCAAAGACCAGGGCGATGGTCTTGCCGCGAACGTCACTGACGATGTAACGAAAGTCGATTTCTTTGCGAATCCAGCCCGTGGATGATGTGCAGAATCCCTGGGTAGCCCCGTATTCCTGGGTCAAAGTGGAGTCCGTGACTCTGACTTTCAGGTAATCGAAACAAATATTCCCCGATATGTCGGGGTTGGTGTTGGCGTAGTGGAAATAGACCGAGATCGCCTTGGTGTCACTCGGTACGTCAACCAGGGCGTACATGCGATCATTTTGTCCGGCAGTGGAGTCGATCGCCCAGTTTCCGGAGTACGGGTTGGTATTGGATCGCTGAAAGCCTGACAGTTCCCAACCGCCTCCAGTCTCAAAGCCTCCGTTAGGCAGTATAGGAGTGGCCGTCGGTGTCAAAGTAGGAGTAGCCGATGGCGTTGAAGTTGGGGTAGGCGACGGGCCTGGTGTCGAAGTCGAAGTGGGTGCGGGTGTCAAGGTCCCCGTCGGAGTCGGGCTTGGGGACGAGGTAGGCGTCGGAGATGGCCGGGGAATGATCTGCTCCATTTTCTGACGTATGGTGTTAGCGTAGTCACTGAAGGTCGCCACTTGGATGACAAAGCCTCCACCATCGAACGGTGGGGCAACGTACCCTGGCCGCGGGTAAGCGATTTCAAGCATGTTGGCAATATTCGGCGTATTGCCGATGGCCTCTAGGTCTATTTCATCGATCTGCGCGTTCACGGCGTTATCGCGGGCGGTCAGGGTATCAGGCATACTGGTAGGGTCACCGTCGGTAGAGATGTTTATATACTGCTTCGCCGCGCCTGCGAAATTTACGGATCCAGTCACCTGTTGCGTACAGGTGTCGATCGCCGCGTTTGTTGGGGTAATTCCTCCAAGTTGAGCCGTTGCCAGAATTGCATCGCTCATGCTCTTAGCTTTGGCCGCGCTGTCGATCACTGTAGGTCCGGCAATGATTGGCGTTTCAGAGAAGAACGAGCCAAACTGGAGCACCGTTAGCTCTACAGCTCCGTTCTGGGGTACCACTGTGTTATCCCCAATCGCCGAGGCCAAGCCCTGCTTCATGGTGGTGAAGTCATCAGGCTCAATGCTCCCCGATCCATCAAGCGCAATGCAGATCTGGATGCTCGGCCCCGCGGTGAGGGAAGTTGTTGCAGGCAATGCTATCGAAAGGAGCATCGCTGCCAGCAAGGCTATGACAAGTGCTGATCCAACGAATGGACGAAGTGGATTCCTACGCTTTGAGACCGATCCCAATCAGTGCTACCCCCCTTGAGTTACTCTGAAACAGACAATCTCTATGAGCCGCTTTGCGCTCCCAGGTCTACAGGTCGATAACCGGCGGATACACGCCCGCCTTTAGTATGGACTGCCGGAAGAGAAAGCCGCCGACCAGCGTCAAGATCCCGGCTACGGATAGCACCGCTGGGATGTTGCCCAGATAGGCGATCGCTACGATAACCAGGGGTATGATAAGGCCTATGGCGTTGACGCCGATCCAGAAGGTGGCCGCCGCTGAGCCGGAGGTCAGTATCCTGACCGATTCCCTGGCTGCAACTGTGGACGACGACATGCTGAGCAGGTAGAACCATAGGAACACCAGGCTGGCTCCCAGCAGGGCCATGCTGCCCAGCTCCACCGCCTTCATGTCTATCGATGTTCCAGTGAGGGAGGGCATGAAGAACATGATCGCTCCCATCCCGCAAGTAAAAGCGTTCAGTGCAAAGAGGAGGGGAAGCATGGTGGTATTCCAGAAGGGGATAGAGGGTGAGCTGGACAGCAGAAAGCCGGTATACATCATTACGCCCAGTGCACCCAGTGTAGCGATTATCCCGATCACCTGTCCCAGCCCGCTGGCTCCTCCCCAGGGCAGCCCGCTGGAGACTGCTCCCGCAATCCGCAGGATCCCGAAGAGCAGGAAGACGGTGGTAAAGAGCACCCCCCGGCTGATCCAGGACCGGGATAGCTGGGAGCTGGCCTTGAGGAAGCGGTCAGGCCTGCCCAGGTCGATCAGCAGGGCTAAAGCACCCAAGGCCACTGCAATCCAT
>ORJL011924259.1_pt1 | contig 31447 bp, 29 predicted proteins | sample 1779941 | NCBI WGS metagenome assembly ORJL01 (sample SAMEA104232317, study PRJEB22302) | groundwater metagenome | biome: forest; feature: aquifer; material: groundwater | place: USA | collected 2011-08-07 | depth 5.8 m | reverse complement strand
GTCGGGGAGGGGAGAATCGAACTCCCGATACTGCACCCCCAGCGCAGTGTGTTACCACTATACTACTCCCCGTTTACCATCCGAAACCTGCCCGACTTAATGGCTCTCTCAAGCGTATCGTGACTACTTTTATATCTTTTCTCCAACTGTGCAGCTTCTCGAATAGAATCGCAAATCTGATAACCAAACAAGACAAAAGGTCGTCTATTCTTTGTTGACGTTACTTGGCCTTCATTATGAGCCAGTAGTCTTTTTCTTAAATTATTTGTAGAGCCTATATATTGCATATTATCTTTAAGACTTTTCAGAATATAGACGCAATTCATACTCTACTGCACCCCCGCCGGGCAGAGCCCTCTGGGCGGCGCCCAGCGCAGTGTGTTACCACTATACTACTCCCCGTCGTCGAAATGGATTACACCTATCAATATTTTCTTGAAAGAAAATATTGTATCGTTTCATCATTTCTCCTCTTCAAATGCACCGCATTTGATATTTAAAACGATAATTCATGCCAATTATAACAAGTGCAAGACTTCTAAGTTATACACGGGTACTAACTTATAGCCTCTTGTTTTTTATTTATATCTATAGTAAAAATAGACTTGTTCTGCCCTTCATAAATTAATGAGCTCCGATGCAAAAAAGCAGGCAATCCTAACCGCAATATCCCAAATAGAAAAAGCATACGGCAAGGGTTCAATCATGAAAATGGGTGAATCCGTAGGCAAGTTTGAAGTCGACATTATACCGACAGGCATCATTCCCGTCGACCTGGCGCTTGGTGTTGGCGGCCTCCCCCGCGGCAGGATTATAGAAATTTACGGTCCGGAAGCCTCCGGAAAAACCACATTAACATTGTCTACAATTGCCCAGGCTCAAAAAAATGGAGGCAATGCAGCCCTGATTGACGCGGAGCACGCACTCGATCCTGTCTGGGCGGAAAAAGTAGGTGTAAATCTTGATGATTTATTGATATCCCAGCCGGACACAGGAGAGCAAGCGTTGGAAATAACCGAAACCTTAATTCGTTCGGGGGCGGTAGACATAATTGTCGTTGATTCGGTGGCGGCACTTGTTCCCCGCGCCGAAATAGAAGGTGAAATGGGCGACTCTATGATGGGGGTACAGGCGCGCTTGATGTCGCAAGCACTTCGCAAATTAACCGGTGTCATATCCAAATCTAAAACTGTTGTCATTTTTACAAACCAACTTCGCGAAAAGATAGGCGTAATGTTTGGTAATCCGGAAACAACACCGGGAGGGCGCGCCCTAAAATTTTATTGTTCAATAAGACTGGATATCCGCAAAATAGACAATATTAAAGACGGCGACAAAGTAATTGGCTCAAGGCACAGGGTTAAGGTGGTAAAGAATAAAGTTTCTCCGCCATTTAGAATAGCCGAATTTGATATTACGGGCGACGAAGGAATTTCCAAAGAAGGCGGCCTAATAGATGTTGCGCTAGATTTGGGTCTGGTGACAAAATCCGGCGCATTTTATCGCTGGGGCAGCAAAATGATTGGACAGGGGAGGGAAAGTGCGAAGGCTTACTTTCAGGAACATAAAAAAGACTACACAGCACTGGAAAAGGAAATTTGGGCCAATGTAAAAAAGGGAGTTCCCAAAAAAGCAGTCGCAAACCATGACGAAGACGAAGAAGAAATCCTAGAAGAAATTTCTCCGGCTGTATAATTTTCCGTGCCTCGCATTACATCAATTACAGAACAGAAAGCCAATTCGAGAAGAGGGAGAGAAAAAAAAGACAAGCGGTTTAATATTTTTTTGGACGAAAAGTTCGCCCTAAGTATTGGAGAAGAAAACCTCATCAGGTTAAAGCTTAAAGAGGGTCAGGATATTCAAAAAAGCACAGTAGACAAAATTCGAAAAGAGGAAAATAATAACAGATTATTGGAAAAAGCGATTAATTATCTTTCGTATAGACCAAGAAGCGAAAAAGAATTGCGTGATTTTTTAATAAAAACCATTTCAAAAAACGATAAAGTAAAATGGGCGGTTGCACTCCAGTCGCAGATACCCACAATCGTAATAGGCAAACTAAAAAAATATGGATATGTTAATGACCTAGATTTTGCAAAATGGTGGATCCAATCCCGAACAAGGGCAAACCCAAAAGGCAGAAAAGTCATCGAACTGGAACTGATTAAAAAGGGTATCAACAGGGACATGGTAAGAAAACTTCTTCCGCCAAGACCAAAGACAGATTTGGAGCTCGCATTAAAGGTACTGGAAAAAAAGAAAAATAAACTAAAAACGCTTAAGGGGGTTGAGGTTAAGAGAAAAATTTACTATTATCTCGCCTCGCGTGGTTTTGATTTCGATATAATCGGTGAAGCATTTGCAATATACTCCAAAAAGAGATAAAATTTTCACAATAAGGCAGTTACAAAGAAGTATTATTACTCTTATTTGGATATGCTAAGTTTTATCGACAAATCTAAAACTTCTACCAGATAAACCGCAATAGCCGCGCGGACTTTCTTTGTATCTTCCAAAACTGATTTATGAGTTACAACACCGGTGACGACCAAAAGCAAAACAAGGTAATTGTATCTGTTGGCAACCCACGACAAGACACAAACGCGAATCGTGACGCAAGAGAAATAATACAAGACGCAAGAGACGAAGCGTTTCGCATTAAAAAGGCGGCCGACGAGGAGGCTAGAAAAGTAAGGCAAGAAATTATCGAAATTGAAAAAAGAATTGCCCAGAAAGAAGAGTCTTTAGATGACAAAATCTCACAAATTTCAAAGCAAGAAAGCCAAATAGAACTTGCACGAGAGGCCTACAAGAAAAAAGAGCAGGATTTAACTGCTAAAAGGGAAGAGTTAATAGAAAAGCTCTCTAAAATCTCATCGCTCACAAGGGAAGAAGCAAAGAAATTAATTCTTACCAACTTAGAAGACGAGCTCAGAGACGACATTGCCAAAAGGATAAAAGAAGCTGAGGAGCATATACGGGCAGAGGCGGCTGAAAAAGCAAAAGATATCATCGTTAATGCAATGATTGCCGGCTCCACGGATTGGGTAGCCGAGTACACTGTTACAACACTCAAACTTGAGTCCGAGGAAATGAAAGGGCGAATAATTGGAAAGGAAGGCCGCAATATCAGAACATTCGAATTGGCAACCGGTGTCGATGTCGAGTTGGATAGTGATATTGCAGGAGAAGTCAGGCTTTCATCGTTTGATCCGGTCCGGCGCGAAATCGCAAGGCGCGCACTTGAAGAACTTGTTAAGGACGCCAGAATTCAACCAACGAGAATTGAGCAAATTGTAGAAAGAACTAAGCACGAAGTAGACCAGGATATGTCAGAGGCAGGCAGGAAAGCCGCATCCGAATTGGGACTTTTCAATATTCCCCAAGAAGCACTCGATAGGCTCGGCAGGCTAAAATTTCGCTATTCTTATGGGCAAAATCAGTTAATAGCCTCTATAGAAACAGGAAAAATTGCAAAAAAAATTGCGCAGGAAGTCGGCGCTAATGCATTAATTTGTGCCCAGGGCGGGCTGTTTCACGACATAGGCAAAACAGAAATGGAAAAAGAAGGAACCCATGTCCAGTTAGGGGTCCAGCTGGCGAAAAAATGGAATTTTCCGCAGGAAGTGACCAACTGCATTGCACAACACCATGAGGATGAGCCGTTTTCATCCCTCGAATCAATTATCGTCCACGTTGCAGATTCAGTTTCCGGTGCAAGGCCTGGTGCAAGACACGAAGCAGTAGAAGATTATATAAAAAGACTTACAGATATAGAAAAAATTGCCATTTCATTCCCCGGAGTCGATAAGGCTTACGCTATTCAGGCTGGCAGGGAAGTAAGGGTCATTGTGAAACCGGATGTTGTAGACGATGCAGGCGCCGTCAAAATATCCCACGATGTCCGCCAAAAACTGGAAAGCGAACTAACCTATCCGGGCCAAATAACTGTAACCGTAATCCGCGAGGTGCGTGCAGTGGACATTGCAAAGTAAATTGACTCGCCAAAAAAGGTTATATATAATTACTACCACTCGTATTCAAAGTACATGACAAAGAAACAACTAGTAGACAGAGTAGCCAAGAAGGTTGGGCTCACGAAAAAAACAGCTGAAAGTGCGGTAAATGCCGTTTTTGGAAACATAAAAGAAGCAATGGTGAAAGGTGACAAAGTCGTAGTAACCGGTTTTGGAACGTTTCTGGTCAGGAAACGGGCTACCAGGGCCGGAAGAAATCCTCAGACCGGAAATTCAATCAAGATAATGGGGCACAAACTTCCAGGCTTCACCGCAGGTAAAACTCTAAAAAGATTAATAAAATAACTTCCGGTATTTAAGCAGCCTTCTTCGATTTCCTCATCCGTCTAATTAAGACCCCCAGCGCAGAGTCATTATGGGTGAGAGCCCGTTCCACCTTTAGGCGCGCATCATCGCCTGCTGCATTGTCGCCCGGTTGTTGAGCCAAACCAATTGGTGTTTGTTCATAGACGACACCAACTTGTCTATCAATAATTTCTCCGCTCGTTGCCTCAATTTTACTTTGGAATCCCTCAATTACCGTCTTAGCCAATCTACCAGGGGAAGGTGTTTCACCAATTATGACACTAGGTTTCTTTTCCATATTTAATCCCTTGCAGTTAGGCACTATAACCCCCTCAGCTTTGGAAGTCAAACGGGCTTCGTGCTAGAATTTAAATTCGTGAAACCAACATACTTTATTAAAACTTTCGGCTGTCAGCAAAACCATGCTGATAGTCAGCGCATAGCAAGCTACTATGTTGCTCGCGGTTTCAAAGCAGCAAAATCTGCAAAATCTGCCTCAGAAATAGTGATCAACACTTGTATGATACGTCAAACCGCAGAAGATCGTGTAACAGGTTTGGTAAAAAATATTGCAAAAAACTCAAAAACCTCCCTGCCGGCAGGCAGGCCAAAAATTGTCATCACCGGCTGTATGGTTGGTATGGCAACCAGAGATGAAACCGGAAAATACATCAAGGCTCTGAAAAAAAGAATGCCTGAAGTTGATGAATTCCTGCCGCTGGAGGAAGTTGGTTTTGATTATCCTGCACTCAGAAGCGATACGGTACATGCCTGGGTTCCAATTTCAAACGGTTGCAACAACTTCTGCACTTTTTGTGTGGTTCCATTTACCCGCGGCAGAGAAATTTCCAGGCCATTCAACGAGATTATCGAAGAAATAAAAGACCTTGCCGCTCATGGGTGCCGCGAAGTCACACTTCTTGGACAAAATGTAAATTCTTATGGCGCGGATCTTGTAAAAAACCCAAAGAGCCTTGTTGCTGGCGGGAAGGGATATTCACTCCCCACAGGCCGTGTCGTTAGGCCGGTTTTCGTTAAACATCTTGGAAAATACAGAATTCCAACTCTATTTCCTTATTTACTGGAAGAAGTTTGTAAAATTAAAGAAATAAAAACTGTCAAATTTATTTCGAGCAATCCCTGGGACTTTTCAAACGAACTAATAGAAGTAATTGCCAAAAATAAAAAAATAGATCGCAACATTCACCTTGCGGTCCAATCGGGGGACGACACAATTCTTAAAAAAATGAACAGGTGGTACACACAAAAACAATATTTAAGTCTCCTGAAGAGTATCAAAAATAAAATTCCAGATGCCCAAATATCAACTGACATCATAGTAGGTTTTCCCACAGAAACGGAACAACAATTTCAAAATACAGTTAAACTAGCCAAAGAAGCGAAATTTGCTTACGCGTATGTATCAAAATACTCCGACAGACCCAACACGGCAGCCAACAAAGCCCTAAAAGATAATGTAACACATAAAGAAAAAGATAGACGTTGGTTAATATTAGACCAATTGATAAATCACAAAGGATCAACTAGATCTGCCATTCGCAAATAGGTTATCTCCATTTTACAATCCACATATATTTTTCAATATCACCGGTGGGTATCGGCCATCCGGAAGAAATTGGATAAAAATAAAAGAAAGTTACAATAAAAAGCACTAAGACCACTATCGATATTAGTTTAAGTTTCGTTTTAAAAATATCACCGAGTGCAACGCCCAAGGATATAGCTAAAAAAGGAATAGATGGTAAGTAATGATAAAGAAACATTATTCTTGGGGAAAAAATCCAGGGAATCCAAAAAACTAGGTACGCGGCAATAATAAGAAGTAGTTTTTTATTTCTTTCATCAAAATACTTCCCCAACAAATAAGATACGGATATTACACCTGCCCAAAATATCAGCGGGTTGCCTAGAGCATAAATATAACCGGCAGAGCCGTTCCCATAATCGTCAAATGAAAAATATACCCCACGGATATCCAGTATCCATGGGCACCATTCCTTCGGCCCGCTCAAGCCCAACGGAACACAATAAAGAGGCGTTGTACCATAAGAATGTTGTAAATCCTCCCTATTTTGGTACCACCATATTTGTTTATGCAAATTTATGAAATCACGGGCATTATGCCCTTGAATCCAAAATTGTCCATAAGAAAATAAATAAATAAAAATTGGAATAATAACTAACGAAATCAAATTCAAGTGAACACGCCGCCCTTTTATTTGAAACAACAGGGATGCTATAAAAATTAAAAGTATCGCATAGGCACCGGTCCACTTAGAAGCAAGCGAAAAGCCCAAAAGCACCGCGGTCAAGATTAAGTATCTTGTTTTGAGAGATTTCAGATAAACCGAAAAACTTATGAGTGAAGAAACTGTGAAGAACACCAAAAATACGTCATTCATGGTAATTCTACTCATGACAAATGTTAAATTTTCAAACGCAATAACAGTGCTCGCAAAAACAGCCGTAATAGGACCAAATAAAATGAACGCAAGAACAAAAGTAGCGGGAATTATTGCCGTGCCGAAAACCACACTTGGAAATCGCCAACCAAAGGGAGTATCCCCAAATACTTTTATGGATGCCGCCTGAATTAGTTTGGCAAGCGGCGGATGCAGCCAATCATAAGCAGTTCCCTCCTTAGGAGGGGGAGCAAATGGGTCATACGCACTAGGATTATTATCTGCGTAAGCTTTCGCTGTCACCGCATGGTAAACTTCGTCAAAATAATAATAACCGGGTTCCGTAATGCGATAAAATCTAAGAAAAATCGAAAATAATGTAAGTATACAAATAAAATATATGGCAAAAACTTTCATAACCAATAATGAATATATATATAATTAGTCTATTGCGCAATTGATCAAAAGAAAAAAGTGATAAATCCGTTGGAAAAAATCAGTAAAAGTTCTGTCATATACTATTCGTTATTTGGCTTTCTCTTTTGGCACCTCGCAAAAGAAATGCTAAAGGTAACAAGCAGCGGATGGTACGTAGGCCAAGTCAATCTATACGGAGATCTCGTATATCATCTTGCCCTAATCAATAAATTTTTAAATACATCAAGTATCGTTATCGATAGCCCAATATTGGCTGGCAGTAAAGTAAATTACCCTATCTTTGCGGATTATATTACCTCACAAGTCGCAAGACTTACCGGTATAGATTTTGCTCTCTTTATAACGACATTGGGGGGAGGACTAATTGTTCTGATTACCTCAAAATTGTTCATAAAATCTTTTATCAAAAACAATGTAGTTGCATTTTTGGCAGTCCTACTTTTTTTTCTGAATGGCGGATTCGGATTTTATTATTTTTTTCATGATTTCAGTTTGTCGCAGAAGGCGCCAATCGACTTTCTCCTTTCACTTCCTAGAGAATACACGGATTTAAAAGATTTAGGCTACTGGTGGATAAACTCTCTTCTTGCGTATTTCATTCCCCAAAGAGGATTTTTATTCGCTTTTCCAATAACAATTACCGTCCTCCTATTGCTCTATCGGGGATACCAAAAAAACAAAACGACTTATTTTTTACTGGCAGGAATCCTCGCAGGAAGCCTTCCGATTGTGCAGGCACACAGCCTACTGCTCATATTTATACTTAGCTTAATGTATTTTCCCTTAAGTCTATACCGGAATAAGAACGTAATAAAACTAACAGCCAACTGGATGCTGTTTGCCCTACTGACGGCAACAATATCGCTTCCGCTATTTAAAATTATTTCTTCAGTGTCCAGTCCCTTTGAGTTTATACGCTTTGATCCTGGATGGACCAGTAAAGAAAACATTTTTTGGTTCTGGCTAAAAAACCTAGGATTATTTGGTCCAATCTTGATTATGTCGATAATTTGGCTCTTTAAAAATACAAAATTATTTATGCTATACATACCATTTCTCATAATTTTCATAATTTCAAATATTTGGATATTTCAGCCATGGGAATTTGACAATAGCAAGCTTCTAATCTACTGGTATTTTGCATCATGCATAGTGGTTGCCTATTTTATTTATTACACTTTATTTACTGGTCATTTAATAAAAAAAATAATAGGGTTAGTATTGGTAATGCTATTAACTTTATCCGGAGGACTGGATTTATTTCGAACATTCACCCCGGTCACCTCTTATCAAATATATACAAAACAAGATCTGGAAATAGCCAGTCTCGTGAAGCTATTAACACCTGCAGATGCGGTATTTGTGACTGCTTCCAATCATAATCATCCAATCCCAACCTTAACAGGAAGGTCGACAATCATCGGATTTCACGGCTGGGTTTGGAGCCATGGCGAAAATTACCTACAAAGAGTCGATGACGTTGCAACCATCTACTTAGGAGGGGAAAATGCCGAAGAAATTATAAGAAATTATAAAGTCCATTATGTTACCGTTGGCCCGCAAGAAATACAAAATTTTAGTATTAATTTAAGTTACTATCACTCTTATCCCCAAATTAATATCGGGAATGGATGGACGCTCTATGATGTTAGTACTTTATGGGCCGACCGTAACCGGCAAAACTAATTTAGCAATAGAAATTGCAAAAAAATATAACGGTGAGCTTATCTCTGCCGATTCCCGTCAGATATTCAAACGGTTAGATATAGGCACAGGTAAGGTATCATCTAACTCGACAGTCAAAAAATTTCCGGATTACTGGATAGTAGATGGTGTAAAAATTTATGGATTCGACATTAAAAATCCCCAAGAATCTTTTTCTGCCGCGGCTTTCATAGACTACGCGCAAGACTGTATCTACAATATCCAAAGAGAGAAAAAATTACCGATCGTTGTCGGAGGCACTGGTTTTTATATTAAATCACTGCTTTTTGGAATCGGCACAAGCGGTGTTGAACCAAATATCAATCTGCGCAAAAAATTAAAAGAACTAACCGTAGCCGAACTATACGAAACTCTCCTTAGGCTAAACAGCGTCAAAGCCCTGTCGCTTAATGAATCTGACAGGTATAATCCCCGCCGCTTGACCCGCGCAATCGAAGTTGCCGCAAGCAAGAAGCTACCCAATACAGGCAAACCAATAACGGCCAACCAATACAAAATTATTGTCTTATCGGCTCCAAATAAATTCCTGTATTTAAGGGCAGATGCATGGCTAGAAAAAAGGCTGGAACTCGGACTGGAAAAAGAAATTCAAAGTCTACTCGCCAGCGGCATAGACAGTCATTGGCTTGAGTCACTGGGCCTAGAATATAAGTGGCTCACCCAAGCATCACTGGGGATAATTTCAAAAGATGAAGCAATAAACAGGTTAAAAGGGGATATACACGCGTATATCAGACGGCAAAAAACTTTTATCAGACAACTCAAGAAAATAGATATTTTTGATATCTCAAAAAAAGATTGGAAAAAAAGTTTAGAAAAAAACCTCTCAAAACTTGAAAAAATATCCACAACATAAAAATAAATTAACCAAACCAGATTGCGTCTTGGCAGAAGGCTGATATATACTCAACTTATGGCGGAATCTAACTTGCCACTGAAAATAGAAATATCACACAAAACAGTACTGTTCACGCTGGCTGTTATTGCCTCTATTTGGTTCCTGATTCAAATCAAGGAAATAATTATCATGGTTTTCCTGTCGATAATTTTAGTAGCCGCTTTTCTTAAACCTGTAGAGTGGCTCAGCGCCAGAAAGATACCAAGAGCAATAGCGGTACTAATAGTATATCTTTTGATGATCGCTGTTATCTCAACCGCAGTAGGAATAATTATTCCACCACTGGTTGAGCAAACATCGGCATTAATTTCAAAGTTGCCGCAAATAGTCTCATCAATAAACAGTTTCTTTATCTTTGCCAATATTCCAGTTGAAGATGTTTCATCCGTACTTTCCAATCAAATCCAGGGCTTTGTCGGAAACATTGTCTCGATATCGACGGCTGTTTTCTCCAGTATATTCTTGGTGCTTACCATACTCGTGATAACCTTCTATCTCCTTTTAGAATGGCAAAAATTCGTTACCATGGTTTCATCACCATTCTCTGGCCGTCAGGAAAAAAGAGTACTTAATACTATTGCCAAGCTGGAAAATGGTTTGGGTCGGTGGGTAAGGGGTCAGCTTGCACTGTCGTTTATCGTCGGAGTCATTACTTTCATTGGCCTTCAACTCTTAGGAATTCAATATGCGCTGCCGCTGGCGTTAATTGCCGCAATTTTAGAAATTATTCCAATAATTGGACCTATCATTGCATCCATTCCCGCCATCCTCGTCGGCTTAACGGTAAGCCCGCTTATGAGTCTGGCAGTGGCAGCCCTTTTTATAGTTGTCCAGCAATTAGAAAATCACGCAATCGTGCCGCTAATAATGTCAAAAGTCATCGGTCTTCAACCACCAGTAATAATTATATCCCTCTTAATTGGCGCAAAGATCGCAGGCATTGGTGGCGCTTTTCTGGTTCCACCCATTTTAATAATTACCAAAGTAATATTTAACGAACTACTTCAGGAAGACAAAAAATTTGAAGAAGATTTAATTGAAGAATAATTCATTTGGGAAGTGAGTAAGCCAGATTCTGTTTTAGCGATCATCTGTCTCTAAATGATGTTTACCACTTAGCCTCGCCTCATCGGCGGGTGCCCCTACTCTGAGCCTACCGGAAACATGGTCATCGGCCCAATTCTGGGTTGCAGCAGGGAGGATTGCCTTAATTTGCCTAAGTTGAACTAAATCAACGAAGGAGACCGTTTCACATCGATCCGTATCTTGAAGACTTAGGACCTAATCGTCACTGTGGCTCTCAGAACCTGTTAATTCAGATTCTGCCTTTTTTCCCTTTCGGTACTCAAAATACTAGCGCTTTCACGTCGGGGCTTGCACCCCGTCCCCCGTTTCCTGCTGTCTGGACTTTCCTCCCTCCATAGCTTTAAGCGACGGAGGGCGATCGTTCTTCTTCCCAAATGAGCACCTATTATACCAAAAATCGGCATTACTAATCCAGCCATTTGACTTATTACCAAAAAGATGCAAACATGAATTATGGCTAAAAAATCTGCCCTTAAGTCATCGAAAAGCACACCTATTTCCCAGGTGTTGATCGCTTTAACGCTAGTTATAATCGTGGTGGCGGCGTACCAAGCCGTAACACAAAGAGACATAACTACGCTCGCCCCAACCCAATTATTTCTGGTTGCGGGAGTTCTGGGGATATTAGGTTTGTACCTTAAGGACGAAAAATAAACAGTTCTGCTTGCCCACTTACCGTTATACATAACGTATAATCATGCCCTGCACACTAAGAACGTCGCATGAAGCGTTTAGTCGTATTAATCTCAAACGTAGGCACAGGCTCTAACCTCCAGGCAATCATTCGCGCGCAGAAATCCCAAATATTGAAAATGCAAATTATTGCAACTATTTGCGATACAAAAGATGCGATTGGCCTCACCCACGCCAGGAAAAACAAGATCCCAATTATAATATGCCCCGACAATAAAAAACTTTTCCCCATTTTAAAAAAAATTAAACCGGACTATATTGCGCTTGCAGGGTGGAAACAAATAATAACGGATGACGTAATCAAAAATTATCCAAATAAAATCCTTAACCTGCACCCGGGCCTCATCCCGGATACGCCCAACGGTATCGTTTATGCACCCGACAGAACCAAAGCACTTTGGAATAGGGGTTTGTTAGGCCAAAAAGCGGTACAAAATTTTTTGGACAAGGGAGCTACTTATGCAGGATCGTCAATTCATTTTTTAACCAATGAATTTGATTTTGGGCCGGTTTTGGCAAGGACATTTGAAAAAATTAAAAAGTCGGACACAGTCGAATCACTATACTTAAGACTCAAAAAAAAAGAGCACGCAATTTATACAAAAACACTCAGAACACTTGCTGATAAATCGGGGATTAAGGTACTTGTATTAGATGGCGGTGGTAGAGGCTCAATCCTTGTTGAAAAATATTTAAAAAGCAAAAACGTCGAGGCCGTTTTGGCAATACCGGGAAATGATTTTATTCGGTATCAACAGCATGTTACAACATTTCCTAATATTAAAACTACAGACATAAAGCAAATTATAAAAATTGCTAAAAAAGAAAAGGTCTGTCTTGTAGACGTTGCCCAAGACGACGCAGTATCAGCCGGGCTTGTTGATGCACTAAGAAAAAATAAAATAGATGCTTTTGGCCCAACCAGACTAGCCGGACAAATCGAGTGGGATAAATCCTGGAGTAGAAATTTTATGAAAAAATTTCAATTACCGAGTCCTGCTTTCAAAGCATTTAACTCAGAACAATCCGGAATTGAATATATAAATGGTCAGCAGGATAATAAATGGTATGTTAAAGCATCCGGACTTGCGGCTGGTAAAGGAGCGATACCTGCAAAAAATAACGCAGATGCAATAGATGCAATAAAAGAAATGGGTAAATTCGGCAATGCCGGCAGTAAATATCTTATCGAACAGTACTTGGAGGGAGAAGAATTTTCGGCTTTTGCGGCAGTCAATGCAAGTAAGTTTAGGATAATTGGATATGCCCAGGACCACAAGAGAGTATCGGATGGTGATGCGGGTCCAAATACTGGAGGCATGGGCTGTTCATCTCCTCCCAAAATCATTACCAGAGAAATCGAAAATCAAGTAGAAAAGATTTTCAAGAAAACAGTAAAAGGACTCGTCGAACTCAATCGTCCCTACACCGGTATTTTATATATGGGTGGGATAATTGATGCGCACGGCAAAGTCTGGATCATCGAGTTCAATGCAAGGTGGGGAGACCCGGAAGCGCAAGTTATCCTGCCGGCCGTTAATAATGATTATTACGATTTTGTAACAAATGTATTATCCGCATCACTGCCCCAAATTAAAAAGGATAAGAAATATCGCGTAACAGTTGCAGCCACCTCAAATGGTTACCCAGGTAACTATACCAAGGAGCTAGGAAAAAAAATTATCGGTCTCGATAAAATAGTCAGCAATAATCGGATATTTGGTGCAGGGATAAAAAAAGAGGGTAAAGACTGGACAGTCGCAGGAGGACGGCTGTTCTACGTTCTAGGGGAAGGTGCAAATGTTGCACAAGCGCGAAAAATAGCCTATAATGCGCTTTCTAAAATTACGATAGATCACGGCTTACTTCATTACCGAAAAGACATAGGGTATCGTGATCTAGAAAGATTCAAAGGAGGTGATTAATTTGCCAAAATTAGAAAGGGTTCCAATAGATCAAAGTTTACAAGAGGGTGGAGTATCATCCCCTATACCAGATGATGCAAAATTACCTGCGGTTTTAAAAACAACACCTGGCGACTATTATTTTGATGGGCAGAGTCAGAATATTAGACCAGAGATACTTGAAAAAATGCGCCTAATTAGCAGTGGAAGATATTAAAGAGAAGCAATGATTTTTGAAATTAGGGTAGCACAGAAAGAGAACAAAGATCCGAAAGGTGACGAACTTTTCGCGGAAATAAAAAGAGTATTCAAAATTAACTCGATAAATAAGATCAGGACAACAAAAATATACCGCCTCGAAGGAATTTCCAAAAAAGATTTTAATACGATAACCGAAAAATCCCTTTTTGAACCAATAAGCCAGATTGCATCTACCAAAGGCCCCATCTTTAAAAACGCCGCAAGACGTGTCGAAGTGGCCTACAAGCCGGGTGTTATGAATCCGGAAGTTGCCTCAATTCTAAAAACCGCAAACGATTTAGGCATCAGATTAAAAGCCGCCGACTCCTCTTGGGAATACTCCTTCTTTGGAAAGGTAAGCCAAATAGACCTGGAAAAAATTATCGACAAAATACTCATCAACAAAACCATAGAACAAGTTGTAACAAATTCTCCAAAAACATTAATAATAACAGCCAGAAGCGCAAAAACACGGAAAATACACATTAGAAAACTTTCTGAAAGTGAGCTGATGAAATTGTCCCGCGACAAACTTTTCCTCAACTTAGATGAAATGACAATAATAAAAAATTATTTTAATAAGATTGGCCGTGACCCGACAGATTGTGAAATTGAAATATTGGCCCAAACTTGGAGCGAGCATTGTGTGCACAAAACTTTCAAGGCGAAACTCATAATTGACGGCAAAACCAAAGCACCGCTTTTTAAAAGGATAAAATCCACTGCCCAAAATAATTCTAAAATAATAATTAGTGCGTTTGATGACAATTCCGGGGTAATTGATTTCTACAATGGATTTGCTATAAACGGAAAAGTAGAAACCCACAACAGTCCGTCTGCAATCGAGCCGTATGGTGGAGCCATGACCGGATCCGGCGGTGTATTTCGCGACATTTTGGGAACAGGCCTAGGAGCAAAACCAATAGTGTCGACCGACATATTCTGCTTCGCGCCTCCGGACCTTCCAGACGCGGATATTCCACCAGGGTGCCTTTCGCCAAGTTATTTATTGCGGCGCGTTGTTGCTGGGGTTAGGGATTACGGAAACAGGGTAGGAATTCCAACCAATAATGGTTCCTTGCACTTTCACAAAAACTTCCGCGCCAAACCAACGGTGGCGGTCGGATCTTTTGGGCTTATACCTAAAAAATTTGCGAGAAAGAGAAATCCTAAACCAAATGATCTGATATTAACCGTCGGAGGAGCAACAGGTCGGGACGGTATTCACGGCGCAACATTCTCCTCCGGAGAAATGAGTTCACGAACACTAACTGTTTCTGGCTCCGCTGTACAAATAGGGAACGCCATTGAAGAAAAAAGAGTCATCGACGCAGTACTTTGCCTGCGCAATAATAATCTAATCAGGGCAATTACAGACTGCGGGGCTGGCGGCTATTCATCCGCAATTGGCGAAATGGGCAAAAATATCGGTGCCCAGGTAAGCCTTGAAAAGATCCCATTAAAATATCTAGGACTCGCGCCTTGGGAAATATTCCTTTCAGAATCACAAGAGAGAATGGTGCTGGCGATCGATCCGCTGAAGATAAACAAGGTAGAAAAAATTCTTGATAACTTTAATGTGCCCCACGCAGTTATCGGCAAATTTACAAATACCAAAAGGCTTTTCGTCAAACACAAGGACGAGTTGGTAGCGCAACTCGATATGAAATTTTTGCATGGTGGCTTGCCCCAAAGGTTAATGTTAGGCAAAACTATAAAGAAAAATTTCAAAGAAAAACACCCACCGATTCCAAGGAATTACGAAACCATGATTGAAAAAGTAATTTCGCATCCGAATGTTTGTTCAAAAGAGCCGATACTGCGAGTTTACGACCATAACGTGCAAGGAAGTACCGCTCTCCACCCATTAGCAGGCGTCAATTTTGATTCTCCGAACGATGGCGCGGTCGTAAAACCAATACTCGCAAAACCTTACGGTCTTGTTGTAACCCACGGGATTAATCCGAGTTTAAATGCTATTGACCCCTATAGGGGCAGTATTTGGGCACTCACCGAAGCAGTTGCCAATTACGTAGCGGTTGGCGGCGAACTGCAAAACGCGGCTCTCGTAGATAATTTTATCTGGCCTTTCCCGGACGAAGAGTCATTGGCAGACTTGGATAAATCTGTCGATGCATGCGTCGATTTTGCAAATATTACCAAAATGCCTTTTGTCTCCGGAAAAGATTCGCTCTCATCAACATATCGTTATCCAACAGGCAAGGTGATCAAAATTCCTCCCGTCCTTTTAATATCAGTTTTTGGCCGGATACCGGATGTTACAAAAACGGCATCATCCGATTTTAAATCAACGGACTCGACGATTGTTTTGGTTGGTAAAAGCGATTTCGAAAACTTAGGGGGATCGGTTTATTTTGACATTACGAACTCAACGTCTCAAAAGATCTCGCGTGTTGACTTAAAGCTGCTTCCAAGTGTTCTATCGTCAATAACTTCCGCAATCAAATCAGACCTCACATTGTCTGTACATGATATTTCAGAAGGCGGGTTAATATCCGCTCTTGCCGAAATGTGCTTTGGTGGTGATTGCGGGGCATCTATTACGCTTGCTCCTCTCAGCAGAAAGATTCGGCCCAATTTTATGTTATTCAACGAAACACCAGGAACATTTTTGGTAGAGGTAAAAGATGACCAAACGGCTAAAAAACTTTTTTCAAATGTCCCATATCAAATATTGGGCAAAACACAAAAGGAAAAGAGCATTAATATCAAGTTTGGGGATAAATTTATAACGAAACCCGCCACAAACAGCCTGAAACGGGCGTGGCAAAAACCCATGGAGAAAATATTTCATACATGAAACCAAGTGTTTGCATATTAAGAAGCGACGGAACCAATTGCGACGAAGAACTTTATTATGCCTTTGAAAAGTTCGGATCCAGTCCAGAGTTTGTGCAAATAAACGAACTTCGCAATAAATCTAAAAAGCTGAACAATTTTCAGATACTTGCCCTTCCGGGAGGTTTTTCGTACGGAGACGATCTCGCCTCCGGTAAGGTTTTAGCTGTTGAATTAATTTCATTTTTTAAAAATGATCTATTGGAATTCGTCAATAAGAACGGCATAATAGTTGGGATTTGTAATGGATTTCAGACGCTCGTTCGCACAGGATTGCTTCCATACAACAATTTGGGGGGAATGGATGTGACGCTTGCGCAAAATGAAAGCGGCCGTTTTGAATGTCGCTGGGTTAAAATTAAAACAGAAAACAGCAAATGCCAATTTTTGCCGCTGGGAATAATAATGGATATCGCTGTAAATCATGGGGAGGGAAAATTTTACGCCGACACCAAATTGATAGAAAAAATTGAATCCGACAATTTGGTTATTGCGCGTTATATTGATGCCGAAAGATCACAAACGCAGCAATATCCAGACAACCCCAACGGGTCCATCAATGCAATTGCAGGAATCACCGATCCAACTGGTAGGATAATTGGTTTGATGCCCCACCCGGAAAAATTTATAGAGATTACCCAACATCCGAATTGGAGACGGCAGAAATTCCTGCCTGCCGGCAGGCAGGTCACTGAACCTCACGGAGCGATATTTTTTAAGAATCTGGTAAAATTTGCAAAACAGCAGTGAGAAAAATTACTTACAGCCAAGTCGGGGACAACTACGATACTAAGGATCCAATAAAAAAAATTGCCCAGGCAGCCGCACGTAGCACTAAAATATCCCAAAAAAACTTCAGCGAGGTATCAAAAACCCGCGGAGAATCCGCGTTTGTTTGGAAAGTCGACAAACAGCTTTTTGCGTCCGTTGTCGAAGGATTAGGTACCAAAAATTTAGTTGCAGACGAAACAAGAAAAATTACGGGTAAAACTTATTACGATATTATCGGACACGACACGGTTGCTACCATCATCAACGACTTGATAACGGTTGGCGCTGAACCTCGCGTAGTCCATGCATATTGGGCAATAGAGGACAACGGGTGGTTATCTGACAATAAGCGGATGGACGATTTAATTTATGGATGGACCAGTGCCTGCAGACAATCTGGTGCCACATGGGGAGGAGGGGAAACGCCGACTCTAAAAGGGATAATAGAAAAAGGAACAATAGACCTTGGAGGATCTGCAATTGGTATTATAAAAAATCCAAAACAATTAATTACCGATGACAAACTCAAAGAAGGGGATAGAATTATTTTTCTGAGGTCCAACGGAATAAATGCAAATGGTGTTTCTCTGGCGCGGGCGGTTGCCAAAAAAATAAAACACGGTTATGCCGCAAAATTGAACAGCGGAAAAATAGTTGGTGAAGCCATACTCACAAAAACAAATATATATGCTAAGTTAATTCGAGAGCTTCTATTTGCCGGAATAGACATACACTATATTAGCAACATTACCGGTCATGGTTTGAGGAAAGTAATGCGCTCGCGCGGTAATTTTACATATGTAGTGGAAAAAATATTTCCGCCGCAAGAAATATTTTTATTCATTCAGAAGCACGCCAACCTTTCGGACGAAGAAATTTATGGAACTTACAACATGGGTCAGGATTATGCAATATTTATTCCAAAAAAAGACGTTGAAAAAACCCAACTAATTATCAAAAAAAATAAGTTCGAGTCCATTGATGCGGGTTACATTGAAAAAGGTCCCCGTCAGGTAATCATAAAACCCAAAAAAATAACTTTCACAGGCGAATCTCTCGATCTAAGGTAAATTCAGATGGTAAAGACGAGAAGAAGTAAATAAGGGGCGAACAAAACAATCCAAAATGCCAGATAATTATGTGTAACCATTTTAGACAACTTTTTTGGCTTCGTTAAAATGTGAAGAAATATTAAGTGAAGCAAGAACCCACACCCCACAATTAACATCAGCATTAACTTTGGAGCCCCAAATAAATTAAGAAGATAAGAATCGCTAACATTCTCGGAAAATGCCGGCGTAAAACTACTCTGATCAAACGATCCATAATAGAGAATCGAATTACTTGATCGGCCCGATAAAATAGTGATAAAAAGAATAGTCCCAAGAATCAGCAAACTAACCGAATAGGATAAAATCAAATTATGCCGCATAGCTCATTATCGGCACAATAAACACAAAGAAGCAAGTTTTATTGGCTAGGCGATTGTGTTGAATCCGAAGGAGATTCTGCCTCAACAATACATGGCGCCAATTTTGCCTTTTCCTCATCCGAAAAATTTTGTATGCCCTTATCCTGTACCATCTTTATTATTAAATCCTCGCCCAAATTTGCCTGCACGCAACTAACATTTACGGTTCCCACACCAGGCACAGTCGTTTCTTCTGGCGCCTGGTCGGCTTGAGGCACTTGAGATGACGCTGTTGGCCTTGGCTGCATTAACTGGTCAAATGCGCCTAGTCTGAAATTTGCGGCGATAAACCATAAGAAAAAAAGACCAACCAAAATCCAAATGACATAAAATACAATCGAAAGAAAAGATGTGATTTTTTGCATAACCAAAAACTTCCCTATTACGTCACGAAGCTTAATAACATTTACACCCGTAACCTTCAGGCCCACAGACCCTATGGACTTGATTGGACTCGCCGCTTTTTTTGTAGCCATGAACTTTTGCATAGACTAAACCATCATGAAAATAAAATCAATAGGGGAATCTCGACTAATGCGCCTTGACTAATGGCCGTCGTTTTCCTTAATATAAACTTATAGTGTTATTTTCCAAGAAACCAGAAGACAAAATTGGCAACTCACCCCGAAAGGCTATCGGTTTTGAGCCGGAGGATAAACCCACCCCTACAGCAGGCAAATTATTGCTTCTTATTATGGCTGTTCTGCTTATTTTCTTGGGAATGCAAGGCCTCAAGGACATCGGTAATATTCCAACCAAACCCGAAACCCTTTCCTATTGTGCAAGTTCTGGCATAAATGCGACTGATTCATATATCGAATCCGGTTCAAGTAATGCCTGTAAATTTTCAAAGTACGAAGTCAAGCATAAAATTCCTGAAATATATCAAAAATACTCATCAACCACAAAAGAAGCGGCAAACCTCAATAAGCAAAAAAACAGCATAAACTCCCAGATTTACCAAATAGATAACCAGATTTTAGCAGCCCAAAGGGAATATGATTTAAGCCTGCAGGAAAATATTGCCAATGAAAATACTAGAATCGGCCAAACCCCAGACCAATTAAGACAAAGGGTCCAATCACTTCAAGCCCAAAAACAAAATTTACAACTATCCCTTGCCCCAATCGATGCTCAACTTAATAAACTTCAACCATCCATAACCTCGGCCAATAAAGAATTGGAAGCCGCTGTAAAAAAAGCGAAAGACGATTACAACCACGATAAGGCTATTTATAGCCTAAAGGTTTTTCTAATCCAATCACTTTTTGTATTCCCGCTTTTTTTCGCATTTTTGAAACTCTATTTAAATCTTAAGGCGAAAGACAGCCCGCATACGGTTATCGCAACTACGCTTGTGGGTGTATCCGGCCTATTTGTTTTGGGCATTTCAGTTACATATTTATGGAGCACATTTTTACAGGAGATCCTAGAAGAAGTATTCAAATTAATTGCAAACTTACCCATTTTTAGGACGGTTTTTTACTATATCGCGATGCTTTTGATAATAGCTATCTTTGGAGGAGCGGTATATCACCTACAAAAGAAAATATTCGACCCGGCTAGGGTTCAGTTAAGAAGACTCCGTGCCAAAAAATGTCCCTATTGTGAATTTCCATTTGGTTTTACAAAAGATTTTTGTCCGAGTTGTGGTAAACAATTAATGGAAAAATGTCAGAAATGTGCCAACCAAAGATATACAATCATGAGACATTGTCCTAACTGCGGATCGGAATAACAAAGACTAAGTTTTCATCAGTTACTTCAATTTTGCATTTTTTACAAATATCCTATTTAGGAAATTTGCATATTTACAGATCGTGGCTTATAATTCACAGATGGCGGCACCAATTCCATTAAAAATCGCCACTCTCTGCTCTCACTCCGCGCTGCAAATTTTAAAAGGTGCAAAAGACGAAGGTTTCAAAACAATATTAATCTCTATCCCAGAACGAATAAGCTTATATAGCAGGTTTAAATTTATTGACCAGATAATTAGGATCGAAAAATGGACAGATTTTCCGCAAGTTGAAAAAAAACTAAAACAAGAAAAAGCAATTATTATTCCCCACGGATCATTCGTAGCATATCTTGGGACAGACATCAACAAAAATATGAAAGTTCCTTATTTCGGCAATAAACTGGTTCTCGATTGGGAAAGTGACAGAAAAATGCAGAGAGAATGGCTTGTGAAAGCAGACATACCCGTCCCAAAAAGATTCAAAAAAGGAGAAAAAATCGATAGGCCCGTAATCATTAAATCATTTGGGGCCGCCGGGGGAAACGGTTACTTTTTTGCGAAAAACCAAAGAGAGTTTGAAAGAAGGATAAAAAAATTTAAACCAAAAGATTTTATCGTACAGGAATATGTCATCGGCGTATCGCTCTACATTCACTACTTCTACTCTCCAATCACCAAAGAACTTCAAATTATGTCGATTGATAGACGCTACGAATCCAATGTAGATTCCTTAGGCAGAATCCCTGTACAAAACCAAACGGGACTGGGAATCGAGCCATCGTTTGTGGTAGTTGGTAATTCTCCGCTGACACTTCGCGAGTCACTTCTGTCCGAAGCGTTTGAAATGGGCGAAAGGGTAGTCTCAAAATCCAAAGAATTAATGGACAGAGGAATATGGGGCCCATTTTGTCTGGAAACGATAATTACTCCGGAGCAAAAATTTTCAGTAATAGAAGTTTCTTGTAGAATTGTAGCCGGTACAAATTTGTTCATAAATGGTTCTCCATATGCGGCGCTGTATTGGGATAAAGATGTTTCCACAGGCAGAAGAATCGCAATGGAAATAAAAACAGCAATAAAGAGCAAACAGCTGGACAAAATATTAGATTAATTATGTCAAAATCATCAATTAAAAATTGGAAAGGAACCTCAGTAGTCATGGGTGTTGATTGGGGAGATTCCGGTAAAGGCCGGCTAATCGATGACTTGTCGGCGCGTGCGGATATCATTGCCCGTTACAATGGTGGGGCAAACACCGGCCATTCTATAAATAATCAATACGGAAAATTTGCACTGCACATTATTCCGTCTGGCATATTTAATAGCAAAGCATTAAATCTTGTTGGACGCGGTGTGCTTGTGGATTGCGATTCATTAGAAGTTGAACTTAGCGAACTTAAAGCCGCCAAAGTCTCGACAAAAAACTTGATAATTGATCCCCAAGCCTCACTTGTAATGCCCTGGCATAAAATGCGCGATGGTCTTCGCGAAAAATTAAGATCGGCAAAAAAAGTTGGGACTACAGGAAAGGGTGTCGGACCTGCATATGCAGACAGAACGGAACGGGTGGGGCTACTGGTTGCCGATTTAATATCCACTAATTTTAAAAAGCTGCTTTACGAAGAAACTAAGGTCCAGAACAATTTTTACCATTTAAAAATCGATGCTAACGAGGTCTATAAAAAATATTTATCCTATGCCAAGATGGTCAAACCATTTGTAAACAACACCGTGGAAATTCTCGCAAAGGCGGCAGAAGCACAAAAAAATATTTTGTTTGAAGGTGCGCAGGGTTATTTTTTAGATATAGATTCGGGTACTTACCCATTCGTTACTTCATCAAATCCTGGCGCCCTGGGTATCTGGCGCTCATTCGATCTTCATCCGGCACGCATCAACCACGTCATAGGTATCACTAAGGCCTATACTACCAGAGTGGGTAATGGCCCGATGCCAACAAAAATGGATGAGAAAACATCAAAATTCATAGTAACAAAGGGTCTCGAAATTGGCACAACGACAGGGCGCATACGTTCACCGGGGTGGTTGGATTTAGTCCTCTTAAAAGCCGCAAACGATTCTAATAAACTAACAAGCTTGGCGATAACTAAACTGGACGTTCTGTCGGGCCTTGAAAAGCTAAGGCTTTGCACGGGGTATAAATTAGGCGGAAAGCCGGTCAATTATGTATCACACAATAGTGAATTTTTGGCAAAAGTCACGCCCGTTTATACGGAATTTGCAGGGTGGGATGAAAATATAACAACAGCAAGAACATTTACCGCCCTGCCGAAAAACGCACAAAAATATATCAAAGCAATTGAAGATTTCACAAAAATCCCGGTTCATTTTATATCAGTTGGCCCCAAACGCGGAGAGGTAATTTATGTCTAAGGTGAGCGACTACACAATCGCCGTTGTCGGAAGCCATAGCGCCCTCGATGTTTGTAGCGGTGCAAAAAGCATAGGATTCAAGACACTGGTAATAGTCGAACCCGGCCGCGATAAAACTTACTCACACTACTACAAAACTACCGCAGATACCGGCTGTATAGATGAAATCTTGGAATTGCCCAAATTTAAAAATATACTTGATGAGAAAAACCAAAAAATCTTAAACTCTAAAAATTCAATATTCATCCCCCACCGCTCATTCGAAGTCTATGTAAATGATTACGATGCCATTGAAAATGATTTTAAGGTACCTATATTTGGAAACCGCAAATTATTGAGATCGGAAGAGAGAAGTGTAAAACCAAACCAATATGATATTTTAGAAACTGCCGGAATAAAATTCCCAAAAGCATTTTCGTCCGCAGATGAAATTGACAGATTGGTAATTGTAAAAGTTGCTGAAAAAGAAAGGGGATTTGAACGGGCTTTTTTCTTAGCATCAAGTAAAAGAGATTTCAAAATCACTTCAGACTTGTTGCTAACGGAGGGAAAAATAACAAAAGAAGCACTGGAGTCGGCTGTAATTGAAGAATTCGTGCTCGGAGTGCAAATAAACTTTAACTTTTTTTACTCCCCTATTTATAACCGGCTTGAATTAATTGGAACAGATACCAGAAGACAAACAAATCTCGATGGTATGCTTAGGTTACCTGCTATTTACCAAAATCAAATTATAGACAAGGTTCATTTAAAATATGAAGAAGCAGGCCATATTGCAGTCACATCGCTGGAATCTCTTTTGGAACCTGCTTACGATGCTGGTGAACGTTTCATAAAAGCATGCCAGAAATTGTTTTCGCCAGGGGTCATTGGCCCATTTTCACTGCAGTCCGTAATAACTGCCGGCCCGCCCAAAAAAGAAATCATTGTTTTTGATGTTTCGCCGAGAATGCCGGGATCGCCCGGCATTGCCGCCACACCGTATAGTAAATATTTATACGGCAAGCCTCTAAGCATGGGAGAAAGAATTGCTATGGAAATCAAAGACGGCATTGCAAAAAATCAACTGCAGACATTACTGACATGAAAACGGATTTTTCAATTTATCAATCACTATTTTCTTGGAGATATGCAACTCAAAGCATGAGGGAATTATTTTCGGAATCCTATAAACGGAAAATGTGGAGGAAAGTATGGGTTGCACTCGCAAAAGCCCAAGCGAGCCAGGGACTTATTAGCAAAAAAGAACTGGAGGATATTGAAAAATACAAAGACGAAATTGATATTGAAACCGCCCAGAAGATCGAAAAGGATTTAAAACATGACTTGATGGCAGAGGTCCGCACATATGCAAGTCAGGCAAAAATTGGAGGCGGGAAAATTCATTTCGGTGCAACGAGTCAAGACATAGAAGACAATACAGACGCGCTCATCTTTATGTCTGCCTTAGAAATTATTGAAAAAAAAATTAAAAATCTATTGAAGATATGGGCTAGAAGAATAGAAGAAAATAAGAATTTGGTTTGCATGGCCTATACACATCTCCAGCCTGCGGAGCCAACAACCTTAGGTTATCGATTTTCTTTTTATGCACAGGATCTAATGATCGACCTGGAACTTTTAAATTTTGTAAAAAGCCAAATTAAGGGAAAGGGAATGAAAGGTGCGGTTGGTAACAGTGCAAGTTATGTATCAATCTTGGGCGAAAAAGCAAAAAAGTTAGACGATGACGTTATGAACGAACTGAAAATAGGGTCATTCGACATAACAACGCAAGTGTATCCAAGAAAAATTGATTACTTTGTGCTATCACTTCTAGCCTCCATAGCACAAAGCTTGCATAAGTTCGCTTTCGATTTGAGAATTATGCAATCATCCCCGTTCGGGGAACTTTCTGAACCCTTTGGAGAAAAACAGGTGGGGTCTAGTGCAATGCCGTTTAAACGAAATCCCCAAAACTCAGAACGTATTTGCTCCCTGGCGCGCTACATATCTGGTCTTGCCAAGGTTGCATGGGACAATGCCGCAAATTCGCTTCTCGAGAGGACGCTTGACGATTCAGCATCCCGAAGAATAATTATTCCGGACAGTTTTTTGGCAACAGACGAAATATTGGAAGTTTGTACACGTGTCGTAGACGGTCTTATGGTCAATAAAAAGAATATCGAAAAAAACTTAAATTCCTACGGACCATTTTCTGCACTAGAGTCGATTCTTCTCAAGAGCACCAAAAAAGGCGCCAATCGACAAATAATGCACGAGATTCTGCGGACACATGCTCTCAAAGTGTACAAGGAAATGGAGGACGGAAAAGGAAATAATTTATTTATTTATCTTAAAAAAGATAAAGAGATTAATAAATATCTTACACCTGCCCAAATACAAGAGTTGTCAAACGTCAGAAGTCACATAGGTCTTGCTCCCAAAAAAGCAGCACAATTTGCAAAGAAAATAAAAAAACAGTTATGAAACCGCAATTCCCCAATATTTTTATTCTGAGCGAAAAAACTCCGGCATTTATTCCACAGATAAAGCAAATCCCGAGCGAAGATCAGAGAACCTTAGCCTTCGGGCTGTGGATATCTATTTTTTTTAAAAAAAGTTAAAATAACAATCAACATACCAAAATGAATAAGGCAAAAGTTGCAATAATATTGGGATCCGATTCAGATTTAGGAGTCGTATCGGAGGCAGCAAAATTTTTAGATGAACAAGAGATAGCATATGATTTGAATATTCTTTCGACCCACAGAACCCCACAAGAAACAATCAACTTTGCAATAAATGCCAAAGCTAATGGTTTCAAAGTTATTATCGCGGCAGCCGGCGGTGCTGCAGCTCTACCAGGGTCTATTGCATCGCTCACAACACTTCCAGTTATCGGCGTGCCAATCAAATCAAATTCCATGGAGGGCCTAGACTCACTTTTGTCTATGGTACAAATGCCCCCGGGAGTGCCCGTTGCAACAGTTGCAATAAATGGTGCAAAAAACGCCGCAATTTTAGCATTAGAAATTCTTGCAACATCAGACGCAGGTATCTCAACCAAACTAGATAACTATAAAAAAGGAATGAAAAAAAACATTCAAGACAAATCAAAAGAGTTAAAGGCAAAAGGATACAAAAAATATTTATTGGACAAATAAATAGTGCAATAATAAATAATTATCCTCTTGCAATAAGCACAATGATATTGTATAAAGCAGGGTAAATTCAGAAAAGATTGACCCACTCGACTTATCTGCCAATGATACAACCAAAATGATCGACGCCAAAATAATTAAAAAAAACATACCGGATGCCATTGCAAGAGTAGATTTTAAAGGTCTCGGAAAAAGGCAAAGCGGTAAGGTCCGCGACTGGTATTCCATAAATCACCTAAGAATTCTAATAGCGACGGATCGGATATCCGCATTCGACAAAGTACTGGGCACGGTCCCATTTAGGGGGGCGGTTTTAAATTTACTCTCCCATTTTTGGTTTGAGCAAACACGCGATATCGTACAAAACCATGTAATCGGCGTGGTAGATCCAAATATTATGCTAGTCGCGGAAAGTGAACCTCTACCAATTGAAGTCGTTGTTAGGGGCTACATAACCGGCGTGACAGACACTTCACTGTGGAAACAATATAGCGAAGGCAAGAGGGTGATTTACGGAATAAAATTTCCCGATGGACTTAAAAAGAACCAACAACTAAAGACCCCGGTTATCACACCAACCACGCGCGCGACAGGTAAAGGCGGACATGACGAACCAATTACCAAAAAGGAAATTATAGAGCAAAAATTAATTTCTCCAGCCATATGGCGACAGATAGAAAAAGTTGCCATTAAGCTATACGAAAGGGGAAGTAAAATTGCAAACCAAGCAGGCCTTATTCTGGCTGACACTAAATATGAATTCGGACTGGATAAAAAAGGAAAACTAACATTGATTGATGAAATCCACACACCGGATTCAAGCAGGTATTGGATGAAAAACAGCTATAAAGAAAAATTTGCAAAGGGCGAGGAAGTAGAAAACGCCGACAAGGAAATAATGAGGCTTTGGTTTACAAAACAAGGGTACAGTGGAAAAGGAAAAGCGCCGCAAATGCCACCGGACCTTGTAATAAAAATTTCTCAAAAATACCAAGAAGTTTACGAAAAATTAACCGGGGAAAAATTTGCTATTGACCTATCCAGAAGCCCGCTTGAACGTATCAGTGAGAATTTAACCAAGTTACTTTAGGTGCGTTTTCTGATAAAATAACCTATGGTTGCAGTCTTCAACTTCGGGGGCCAGTATGCACATCTCATTGCAAGGCGCGTTCGGGATATTGGTGTAAAAAGTGAGCTTATCTCACCTGATATTTCTCTTCAAGACTTAAGAAAACTAAATCCTCAAGCATTGATATTTTCCGGAAGCCCGCACTCAGTTTACGAAAAAAATGCACCCAGGATAAATCCGGCCATCTACAAATTAAATATACCAATACTCGGCATTTGTTATGGCCAACAACTGATTGCTCATCAATTATCCGGAAGAGTAAGGGCAAATGAGTCAAAGCAATTCGGCAAAGAAATAGTATCAATCAAGAATTCGCCACTTTTTAAAAACATTAGTGCAAGGGAAACAGTTTGGTTTTCTCACGGAGACCATGTAGATAAACTACCTAAAGGATTTAGAGTTATTGCATCTACAAAATCTGTACCAATCGCGGCAATACAAAATATAGAAACGCATACTTTCGGAATCCAGTTCCATCCGGAAGTTACGCATACTGTTCATGGGGAGCAAATTCTAAAAAATTTTTTATTCGATATTGCAAAAGCAGAAATGGATTGGGACCTAAAAGAAATTGTCAAATCAACAATTGCCACAATTAAAAAAAATATAGGAAACGACAAGATTATAATGGCTGTTTCCGGAGGGGTAGACTCGCTTGTAGCCGCGACCCTGATCAAAGAAGCTGCCCCCAAAAATCTCTATTTAGTATTCATCGATACGGGCCTAATGCGCAAGGGCGAGATAGAGGAAGTTGGCAATATCATAAACACTGTCGGATTTAAAAACTTTAAAATCATCAACGCGTCGGAAATATTTCTTAAATCGTTAAGAGGAATTATTGACCCGGAGAAAAAAAGGAAAGTAATTGCCAACTTATACTTTAAAGTTTTTGAAGATGAGGCAGAGAGAATTTCAAATGTCAGATTTTTGGGTCAAGGCACTATTTACCCGGATAGGATAGAATCTGCAAAGACAAGCAAGCACGCGGACAAAATAAAGAGTCACCATAATGTAACTCTTCCAAAAGGACTCAAGCTGGAAATTATAGAACCAATTGCGGATTTATATAAGGACGAGGTAAGAAAAGTTGGGGCATTGCTGAATATTCCGCAAGACTTTTTGAGTCGCCACCCGTTTCCCGGGCCGGCACTTGCAATCAGGATTTTGGGAGAGGTAACCGAAGAGCGATTATCCATATTGCGCAATGTTGATTCTATATTCATATCCGAATTAAAATCTTCGGGAATCTATAATAAAATTGGTCAAGCCTTCGCCGCACTTCTTCCCATAAAAGCAGTAGGCGTAATGGGTGATGCCCGCACATACTCGTACATTGTTAGTCTGCGCTCTGTCGACACAACAGATTTCATGACTGCTGACTGGTCCAAAATTCCATACGACATCTTGGAAAAAATCTCCGCAAGAATTGTCAACGAAGTTAGGGGAGTCAACCGCGTACTATATGACATCACTCAAAAACCTCCGGCAACTATTGAGTATGAGTAGTGCAAAATTTAAAGATTTTGTCATTGTTACAACTAACGTAAACAAGCTTTCGGAAATAAACGAAATTCTCGGAACAAAGCACAAACTATCAACCATAGATGTCCCCGAAATCCAATCCCTTAATCTCGAGGAGGTAATCAGGGCAAAAGCCAAGGCGGCTTATTCAATTATTAAAAAGCCGGTGTTGGTAGAAGACGTCAGTTTTGAAATAAAAGCCCTAAACGGCCTGCCCGGAACATTTGTAAAATTTTTCCTGCAAACACTGGGTACCGAAGGAACGGTTAAGTTAATAGGGAAAAAGAAATCAGAAACCAAAGTTACAAACGCCACTGCAATCTACGACGGCAATACAATGAAAATATTTAAGAGCTCTATATCCGGCACCTTGTCGAAAAAGGACAAAGGTTCTCATGGTTTCGGTTTCGACAAAGTATTTATCCCAAGGGGATACAGCATCACATATGCCCAAATGCCGCCCGCGCTTAAAAACAAAATTTCCCACCGTGCAAAAGCTCTAAAGAAACTTAGAAATTATTTAGTTGGCCAATAAGCTAATCCGTCGGAAATGAAGGTCTATACCCCTTATTTAAAAGAAAAACGCCTTCTATTTTTATAACCTCACTCGAACCAAAGTCTAACTGCGACACCCTTGGTTGTTTAAGAGGACCACTCAAAAGTGTAAAATTTTGTCCAGTTATTGGTACCGCAAAAATCGCATATACGGTTGTGTCTTCTTGCGGTAATAAGGTTTTATTAGAATTCTCAATCGGTATATATTCTGACGAGTCAAGCCTTATTCTTAGGTAGTTATTGACATCAACTTTTTGGGAAGAACCTGTCGTTCGTCTATTTCTAACGTCAATCTCAATAACTAAAAATTTGTTCGTCTTACCAATATCATAGTTTGCTCTGTATAGACCAATGTCCGCTATATCAGGCGTTAGATAAGCATTTTTAATCGTAAAAGCAACATTATTGACCTCCCACGACGCCTCGACTGGAATTTTCATTACTTCGACTGGCTGAGGATTGATTCCAGGTGAAACTAAATCTGCACTGTTATTAACTGATTTGGGTTTATCAGACCTGCCCAACAAACCAGCAACAATAGAGACTAAAACAATCGCAAACACGATAACAATTGCCAAAAACAACGATCCTTTAAAACCAGATTTTTTTATAATATTTTTACTCATGTCATATGTTACTTAAAAACTACCAATCGGTAACCCAAAAAATTCCAGGTCAGCGACAAAAATGTGGCAGCGACGTTTGCCGCATTAAGCCACATTTGTCCGGAGAAGCCGCTCGGTGCCGCCACGAGTGTAGTCAATACATAGACGGTACCGACATTCAGGGAAATGCCGATAACGGACACAATTGTAAAGGCAAGAGGGTTTGCCTTTTTTTTGCCCTCAAAAACCCAATTCTTATTCCACCAATAACTGTTAACAAGTGCAATTACAAATGAAACTGCCTTAATAGGTATCAATTGGAGACCCTCGTTTATACCCAAATAACTTGAAAGGTAATTAAGAATCCCAAAATCTATAGCCGTGTTCAAGACTCCGACCAGACCAAATTTAGCAAGCTGCCACAGAACCGCAACTTTTTTTCCTAGCCAGTATAAAACACACATCCCGCATAGGGCGGCCACGATGTAAACAACATATATATAATAGGTAGGAAACTGGGAAAGAAGATTTATGCCCTTTTCTTGCAACGTTGGTGGCAAAAAGACGGCAGTCAAAACTGCAGCAACCACCGAAAATAACAAATCTCTGCCTCTCATAGACGTACGCCTAATAATTTTAGGCCTTATACCCATTTAAAAATATCAGCTTAAATTTTACAAGGCTTAGCATTATAATAAGCATATGGCAGATTTACTGGAGACTATCAGAAACGAAAAGCTTCTCAGACACTACTATGGCGACATCGTCAGATTTTTATTCCTGGTAGCGGCAATAATAATGCTTGTCACCCTGCCATTTTTAAACCCAAAGCTTCCCGTGCCGGTTATCAGCTCTATATCAATAATACTGGCGATTGGGATATTCGCCGGTTTTACAAATCCCCTCCAGAAACCGACAGCCCTTCTGAACACGATAGTTTCCACCATTGCCTTAGTCATATTTGAATACTTTGCAGTAAAAACTTACATGGAATCATCTTTTGGCAACTTAATGTTTTTTGTTAATCAAATTCTTGCCCTAATATTCCTCTTTGCACTTTATTACAGCACAAAAACATTACGCGCGATGCTTATAGGTAAAAAATAAAGTGCGTGATTAACAAAAAATCTTTTTTCCTCCTCGCCTCTGCGCTGCTCATTTTTACGCTGGGAATTGCGTTTTCGTACATATTCACACGCCCAAATCCTGCCTCGAACATTTTTGGCGCAAGCACTGCAAGCACCGCTGGCCAGCAGCAGGCCCTACCAAGTGACGTGCCAAGCGACCAACCTAACACTGTACTTGTAACCCGTGTAATTGACGGTGACACAATTGAAATTGAGGGAGGGGTGCGCGTGCGCTACATTGGCATTGACACTCCGGAATCCGTACATCCGGACCTAAAAACACAATGCTTTGCAACCGAAGCTTCAAATAAAAACAGGGAACTGGTAGAAGGGAAAAGGGTAAGGTTAGAAAAAGACATTTCCGAAACCGACAAATACGGGCGGCTCCTGCGATATGTTTAC
>ORJL010207801.1_pt1 | contig 31456 bp, 14 predicted proteins | sample 1779941 | NCBI WGS metagenome assembly ORJL01 (sample SAMEA104232317, study PRJEB22302) | groundwater metagenome | biome: forest; feature: aquifer; material: groundwater | place: USA | collected 2011-08-07 | depth 5.8 m | reverse complement strand
TCCATCGCCTGGGTTCCATATCACGCCCGCCTCTATCGCCACTGGGGTTGCCGGAAGGTGCTGGCCTGCGTAGGTCACCGCCGCCCAGCCCTCAGCGGTTGTCACGAACCGATGGTCCCGTATGCATCCGTATCGTCCATAGAGACCACCGATTCCGAACATCGTCCAGGGAGGGCCCAAGGTCGGGATCCCAAGTCCGGGCTCGACCGTGTCTGGCCGGTTGAAATCATCGAAGAAGAGGAGGCTTAAGGGCGATGGGCCGGCCGCTGGCGCATCCAGGACAACGGGACCGACTGGCTCAGCCGCATTCGTGCCAATAAGCTCCAGCCACGGAAGGGCGAGAAAACAGCAGACCAGGAGCAAAGTGGAACCGGGTTTCCTCCTCGTTTCGCTGTCCATATGCGCAGGGAGTCCGGAGTGTGAACGCATCGGCGGCAGATGGCCTGTATTGACAAGTCTTACTTCGGTGCCAGCACCATTCGAAAACCAGCGAAATACCTTTTCTCGTCAGCCCAATTCAGCCGGAAGGCAGAGCGGCACCAGCGCGGGAACGAACTCCAGCCACCGCCTCGGAGCACGTGTTCGTACCCTGAAGGCGGGCCTTGAGGGTCCGTGACCTCTCCTCCCGGCAAGGTCCAGGAGTGATAGTCCTGCACCCATTCCCAGACGTTCCCCTCGATATCATAGAGGCCCCAGGGGTTGGGTTTCTTACCGCCGACGGTATGCGTTGTGAAGAATATCGCGTCCATCAATGGCGTGGAGACGCCAGGGGGCTTCTCCAGGTAGTAACTGTTCAACCTAAACCAGCCGTAGGAGTCCAGCCCGCTATAGTCAGGATCGTTGCCAAAAAAGAACCGGTTTGTCGTCCCCGCGCGGCAGCAGTATTCCCATTCCGCCTCAGTTGGAAGGCGATAAACATGACCCGTGGGGAGGCGACCGGCTGCACGTTCCAGTTCGGTGACCTTTGCGCAGAATTCATTGGCGTCGGTCCAGCTCGTCATCTCCACCGGCCGGTCCAGATCACCAAGGAAGTTTGCGGGGTTATGGCCCGTGATCGATTCATATTCACGTTGAGTCACCTCGAGTTTCCGCATCCAGAACCCTTTGGTGAGATTAACAACCGTCTGGGGTCCTTCATGGTCCCAGCGGTCCGCCTCGGTCTCGGGGCTGCCCATGGTGAAGACGCCCGGCGAGATCCAGACCAGCCTTTCGGGGTCGGGGTTTGGAGGTTCGGACACGCCTTTGTAAACCCGGAAGAACCGGGTTCCGGTTTCCACGGGGACGGCAAAAGTCAGCCTTGCCCCTGCGGCCCTTAGGAGGCTGACCTGCTGCCACGCACCCGTCAGAGAGGTCGCCGAATCTAGTACGTAAAGGCTTGCCGGGGCAGCACTCCATCGCAGGAGGGCTCGATCATTCCCCTCGAGCGAGATTTCGCAAGTGGGCGAGCTCTCGGCATGAGTGCGCAGGCCGTTCAAGATCGTGCAAATTAGCAACCCGATGAGGGAACACCCAAATCTCATATGCCCCCCTTGTAGTCCTTCGAAGTGAGGCATCCAACAAAAAACGCGGGAAAAGCACACCTTGGAAGCCTCAAGCTGGCTGGGCAGATGCCGGCTCAGCATCCGGTTTGTTCCAGATCGAGCCACGCCTTCCTCTTGCTTTGACTCCATGGGGGCTGCCGATTAGGCTTCATCAAAACCGTGAGCGAAAGAGATCACGTGGACGTGCCGGAGCAAAACCTTGAACCGCTGCCGAATCATGTCGAGTTGAGGGACTGCCTCAACTCGCACGAGCAGGAGCTTTGGACTTGGTTTGCGTCGGCGCGGGCGACGGCAGATTGTATGGAAAGCCTTCGGCAGGCGACCGACATGCCGGCCAAGGCGGAGGCGTCCGGATGAGCGAGCTGAACCAACCAGCCTTTCTGAGGTTTCTTGAAGCAGGCGTCGCCAAAGGCGGCTTTGAAGCGGATGACGTGCTTGCGGCTCTGCTGCCGCTCATGAAACAGGTGCTGGCGACGCATGAGGCGGGCTTGGTCGCGCCACTCAACGGTCTCCAGGACTTGGACGTTGCCGAGGCCGGCCATTTGATGTTCGGTCCACCGAAAGTCAGCCCCCCGGAAAGGAACAACAGTAAGATCGAAGCGCTGCGACCGCCCGTGAGTCGGGCCGTGGACGTCGTCGCCGAATCGCGGCGCACCGCCGACATGGACCAGGCGTCGCTTGCTGTTTCAGATCATGGCGTGGCGCCGGACGGGAGCAACATCACCAAGCCCGTCTTCCTGCCATGCTATCGCTCTTGGGAACAGGCCGTCGGTCATCACGACGAACTAACGGACATCTTCTCGCTCGGCATGCTCTTGGCCAGTGTGGCCTGCGGGTTGGATTTCACCGACCCCAGCGAACTGGAGATCTTCGCCGTCAACCGTGCCAACCTGTTCGGCGTGAATCGCCGGCTGAACCCGGTGCTCGCCTCTGTCATTGTGCAGATGACGGAATTGGACCGCCACAAGCGGGCGCCCGATCTCGCGGGGCTGATTTCGCGCCTGGAGAACTACCGCGAGCAAACGACGGACCTCGATTTCGACCGCATTGAGGGCTTCACGGAGTCGGGCATCAGCGGAAAGCGGCGGCTGATTCAGTCCCACCTGCGTGATCGGCTCTTCGAAATCTCGAGGCGCAACCGGCTCATCTACTTCAAGCCGACGCTCCAGACCCTGAACCTCACCGTCGCCTCTGTTCCGGTGCTGATGGACTATCGCAACATCAAGCTCGATCAGCTTTTCATCTGGCATCCTGAACTCGCCGCCCTTGTGACGGAGGGCGCGCCGCTGTCACTAGGCAAGTACCTCCGGTTTGAGGATGCGCCCTACATCCCCGGGGTGCTCGACAAGATCATCAGCGAGGCCCGTCGCGATCGCGCCGAGTATGGCTTTGCGCAGCTTCGGCTCGTGGTGTGTTTCCTGCGCTGGACCAATCTCAAGGAAGCGCCCAACGAGCGCATTCATTCGCCGCTTTTGCTGCTTCCGGTTGAAGTCACAAAGAAGAAGGGCGTGCGCGACAACTACGTCCTGGATCCGACCACGAGCGAAGCGGAGGTGAACCCCGCGCTGCGGCATCATCTCAAGGAACTCTACAACTTGAACCTGCCGGAGTTCGTGGATTTGAAGGAGACTTCGCTCGATCAATTCTACGAGGCGCTGAAGGCGCAGATTCAGGCGAGTGAACCCGGCGTTACGTTCAGCAAGATTGACCGGCCGCAGATCGAACTCATCCACGAGAAAGCCCGTCAGCGCGTTGACCAATATCAGCGTCGGATGAAGCTTAGGGCCAGCGGAGCCCGAGGGATGGCAAGGCCGGGGTACAGGCACCGCCAGGACGAGCTGCGTCCGCCGGGGCCACAGCCACTCTCTGAAGAAGTCCGCCCCGCATCCATGCCGCTGCGTGATCCGGCGGGTGCAGCGCCTCAACCAAGCGGGCCGCGGATCGTCGAGCCGATCCCGCCGGTGGAGGCGGACAAGGCGCTGGAAACCGACCTGCAGGTGTTCGCTTTGCGCGACGGCGATGATCAAAATCCCTATTCCTGGGCTTTCGACCTGTGCAGCCAGACGCTCGGCAATTTCAACTACCGCAAGATGACGCTGGTGCGTGATTACGCCAGGCTCATCGAGACGGACATGGCCAGCGGCGCCTTTGACACGGTCTTCTCGCTCGCGCCGAAACCGCCCGAGGAAGCGCCGCCCCCTCCGATTGACCTGGCCGACCAGCATCTGGTTCTTTCGTGCGATGCGACGCAAGCCGCCGCCATTGCCCGGGCGCGCACGGGAGCGAGCTACATCATCCAGGGCCCGCCCGGCACGGGCAAATCGCAGACGATCACGAACCTGATTGCCGACTACGTCGCGCGCGGGAAGCGGGTGCTGTTCGTGTGCGAGAAGCGCGCGGCGATCGACGTGGTGTTTCACCGGCTGCGCCAGCAGGGACTCGATGAGCTTTGCTGCCTGATCCACGATTCGCAAACGGACAAGAGGGCGTTCATCCAGAACCTCAAGCAGACCTATGAAAAACTCTTAAGCGAGGCCGACCGCAATCCCGAAGCCGAGAAGACTCGCACGGCGGCACTCAAGGCGATGGATCAGGACGTCGCCAGCCTGGGGCGCTTCTCCGAAGCGATGCGGGATACGCACGCGCATACCGGCGTGGCTGTTCGGTCATTGATCCATCGTTTGGTGGAGCTGCGCGGTCGCGCGATCGAGTTGCCTCCGGAGGTGGAGGACTTGCTGCCGGAGTATCCGCTCTGGTTGCGGCACGGCGGCGTCGTCAACCGTCTGCACGCGGCCCTGGCCGACCTCGGTGAGGAACTTTGCTTCGCCAGGCATCCTCTCCGCTGGCTCAGCAACGGCGTTTTGCAGGCCGATCGGCCCCTGGAAACGTTGTCCAATTACCTCGATCGGGCCGAGGACTTGTTCGACGCCATCGAGAGCGCACTTGAGCTGTCCAGCTTGCCTGGGGACTTGTGGGATACCTTCGGGGAGATCGAGGCGATCCTGGAGTTTGCCGTCCGCGTTCGTCCACTGGCTGAACGCAACCTGCTCGGTGTGCTGACGCACGGCCCGGCAGAAGCGACCTACAACTCGCTGGCGGCTGAGCTCGACCAGAAAGCCGAGGCTTTTCGACAAGCTCGCGAGAGAATGGCGGCGTGGCGCGAGCCTTTGTCGCCGGATGACACCGAGAACGCGCTGATTCAGGCTCGATCGTTCGAGTCCTCCTTCTTCCGCTTTCTGCAGCCCGCCTTTTGGCGGCTCAAAAAGACGCTTGAGACAAGATACGACTTCTCACGGCACGCTGTTGCTCCGGCGTGGAGCAAGGTTCTGGGCGATTTGTTCGCCTGCCACAAGGCGCAGGCTGAATCGGAAGCCCTGCGCCTCCGGACCGCGACGAGTTGGCGCGTGGAGGACGTGGACGCCTTCCGAGAGCTGGTGGCGGACTCGAAGAGCGATCGCCGCACCTCGCATCCGTCGGTCAAGGCGCTCCTATCGCACCTGGCGGAATCGGACGAGGCGGGTGCGTTGATCGAGACCCTGGCGGGGATTCACGATCGATTCACCGAACTCGACACCACTCTTGGCGCCGCGCTCGCCGAGCACGAGCAGTTTGCATTCCTGGAACTCGGCGAAGTGCTGGCGAGATTGCGCGAGCAGAGCAACACGCTGGCCGAGTTGTCCCCTGTTCTGTCCGAGCTTGCGGAATTGCCGGATGCGTTCGCGCACGCGCTGCGCCGCGCGCCCGTGCTGTTGGGGGATTTCGAGGCAGCTATCGGCCACAAGAGCCTGAAGTGTGTTTACCGCGAAGATCGCACGGTGGATCGCTTTGAGGGACGCACGCTGGCGCGCAGGATGGAACAACTGGAGAAACGTTACCGTGAATGGCTTGGGATGAACGCTTCCTGCATCCGAATGGCGGTGCGGCAGAGGTTCATGGAGCACGTCAGCATTTCGTCGCTGCCAGCCGCACAAGTGCAGACAGAGCAGAAGGCCTTCAAGAAGTCCTACGCCGCCGGTCGGCGTGATCTCGAACACGAGTTCGGCAAGACCATGCGTTTCAGGTCCATTCGCGATCTGGCCGCGGACGACACCGGCCTGGTCATCCAGGATTTGAAACCGATCTGGCTGATGAGCCCGTTGAGTGTTTCGGACACGCTGCCGCTTGACCCGGACCTGTTTGACGTCGTCATTTTTGACGAGGCCAGCCAGATTCCGGTGGAGGAAGCGATCCCCGCCATTTATCGCTCGCACCAGGTTATTGTCGTGGGCGACGAGATGCAGTTGCCGCCGACCACGTTCTTTGCCAGCGCGCGCACCGGGGACGAAAGCGTGGTTGTCGAGGAAGAGGGCGAACGCATTGAGGTGGATCTGGATTCGGACAGTTTTCTCACGCAGTCGGCGCAGAATCTGCCGTCCACGCTGCTGGCGTGGCATTACCGGAGCCGCTCTGAGTTGCTCATCAGCTTTTCCAATGCGGCGTTCTACAGCGGGAACCTCCACACGGTTCCCGACCGCCAACGGGCTGTGGCGGACCAGCCCGAGTTGATCGTTACCGCTAACGAGCAGGGCGCAACGAATGTGGAAGCGCTGCTTGCACGGAGCATCAGCTTTCACTTCATGGAGAACGGCCTTTATGAGAATCGCCGGAATCCGAACGAGGCCGCCTATGTCGCGCAGCTCGTGCGGGGGATTCTCCAGCGGGACACGAAGTTGAGTATCGGTTTGGTCGCCTTCTCGGAAGCGCAGCAGGGAGAGATTGAAAACGCCTTGAGCCGGCTTGCGGAGGGGGATGCGGCCTTTGCCGCTCAACTGGAGAACGAGAATGTTCGCGAAGAGAACGATGTGTTCTGCGGCTTGTTCGTGAAGAACCTGGAGAACGTTCAGGGTGACGAACGCGACATCATCATCATGAGTGTCTGCTATGGCCCTGACGCCGGCGGTCGGATGCTCATGAACTTCGGCCCGATCAACCAGCGCGGCGGCGAAAAACGCTTGAACGTCATCTTCTCCCGCGCGAAGCATCACATGGCGATCGTGAGTTCCATCCGCCACCACGAGATCACCAACGACTACAACGACGGCGCGAACAGCCTGAGGAACTTCCTGCAGTACGCCGAGGCCGTGTCAAAGGGAGATGAAGCCTGCACCCGCCGAGTCCTGGAGAACCTGAATCCACTCGGCCGCAAGGCCGTTTCGCCGTCGAGCAAAAGCGACGCTGTGGTGGAGGGGCTGGGAGCGGCACTGCGAGCACGGGGTTACACCGTCGATTTGAACGTCGGTCAGTCGAAGTTCCGGTGCGACGTTGCGGTGCGTGGCAACTCGGACAGTCTGTATCAGCTCGGCATCCTGGTGGACACGGATGAGCATTACGCCAACTCGGACTTGCTTGATCGCTACCTGACACAACCGTCCGTCCTGCGCGCGTTCGGCTGGCGCTTTGCGCTGGTGCTGACGAAAGACTGGTATCACGACCCTGACGACGTCCTGAGTCGGATCGAGTGTCTGATCGCGGAGAAGTTGAAGAAGGGTTACTTGGAGACTCGAACATGACTCCCAAGGAACTGGAGATGAACCTGAGAATCCAGGTCTTTTCCTGAGTTCCTGATTTCCAGATTGTTTGCGGAGTCAAGATTGCCTCTGCGCGACTACAGATAGGGCGAGAACAACCGTGCGATGGAGTCGCGGAGTCGCGCTGGGTAGCTCCGCCCATCAGCCTCAGCCAGAGTCACTTCACGCGCACCGCGTAGTTTGTTCTCGATGATCCTGCCCATTTCGGTCGCGAAATGGCGGTCATAAGTCTCAACGTTCAATTCGAAATTCAGCCTGAGGCTGCGTGCGTCCCAGTTTGCCGAGCCGAGCAACACCCATTGGCTGTCCACGATCATCAGCTTGGAGTGGTCGAACGGCGGCGGCGTGAGCCAGACGTGGCAGCCTCGTTCGAGAACCTGCCACCACAGGGCGCGCGAGGCCCAATGCACGAACGGCAGATTGCTTGTCGCCGGCAAGATGACGTCCACGCGCACATCGCGCAGGGCGGCGAGGTTCAGTGCGGTGATGAGGGCGTGATCGGGCAGGAAATACGGCGTGAGAATCTGCACGGATGTCTGTGCCTCGGCCAGCGCGGCGAGCAGCGTCCAGCGCAGTTTGTCATAGTCTGCATCCGGTCCGTCGGTGATGACACGGGCGACGACGTTCCCCGAGTGCTCCAATTTGGGAAACCACCCATCGTCACCGAGAGTCTCGCCCGTGCTGAATGCCCAATCGTCCGCAAACGCCTCCTGCAAGCGCCGCACCACCGGACCTTCAACGTGGAAATGCAGATCCTGAACGGGATGCCTCGGTTTTTCGACAAGCACATTGCCATGACGGATATTGATTCCGCCCGTGAAAGCGGTCCGTCCGTCAATCACGAGGATTTTGCGGTGGTTGCGAAGATTGATGGTCGCCACGCGCCACGGCGCGAACAAGGACGCGGGCAAGAACGTGGCGAATGGGATGTGCTCGCGTTTCAGTCTGTGCGTGACGCGCGGCCATGAGTAGCGCGTGCCGGCGGCGTCAATCAAGACGCGGACGGCGACTCCGCGGTCCACCGCGCGCCCGAGCGCCGTGACAAATTGATTTCCGGTTTGGTCGTTGTCAAAGATGTATGTCATCAACGAAATGGAGATCCTTGCGGATTCAATGGCCGCGAGCATGGCGGGAAAGGCTTCGTCGCCGTTGAGGAGGGGTTGAATCTGGTTGCCCGGGGTCAGGGGCTGCGCGACGACCCGCCCGACCACGCGCGCCAGCATCTCAAGATGCCCCACGCGGGAGGGTTGCGTTTCGTCAGGGCATCCGGGAATGGAACTGGGGATGTTCTTGCGCACTCCGAGAGAAATTGCACGACGGCGGATGCGGTTGATCCCGAACGAGAGATAGAGAATCGCGCCAAACAAGGGCAGAAACCAGATTGTTGCGAGCCAGAGCGTCGCGGCGCGCGAATCGCGTTTGTGAAGCAGGGCGTGAAACGAGGCGAGAAGCGCCGCCAGAAAATCAAAGCCTGCCACCAAATGCGGCCAGAACCGGGAGAGCGTGTCGAGCCAGTCCATGGCAGGAATATTTCTACTTGCCGATGAAATGCAAATGAAAACAGGATTTGGAAAGCGTGACAAATCTGGAACTCAGGAAATCAGGAAGGGGAGATGGCCCTCAGAATCCGCCTTTCTTCCTGAGTTCCGGATTTCGAAATGCTGTTCATCGGAATCGGAGGATCAGCTCAGCTTTTGCGCGTCGTCGAGATCCTTGAATCGCCCGCTCTTGAGCTTGTTCTTGATCAATTGGGGCAGGCTGATGATATGCACCGGGACGCCGTCAAAAATCCCTTCCACCTTTTGCGCGTAACATTCGGCGAACTCACAGCCTGAAATCTCGGTTAGCAACTCAATGCGCGTTGGCTCAACGCCCATCCGGATGATCCGGCCTTTGCGCAGAAAAAGCTCTTCCGAAAGCTCCGGGACGTTGAATCCGAATTCTCGAACCAGGCGGGCCAGCTTGGCCGCGTTCTCAGGATGAACCGCGATCCAGATGTCAATATCAGCCGTGTTGCGGTAATAACCATGATAGCAGACCGCGTAACCGCCGATGACCAGATACTCAACGCGGTGTGAATTCAACAACCTCAAAAAATCGCGAAAGTCCGCGGGCAGTCGGATCGTATCCATAAGTGATCTGGCGGCTAAGCTCCAGCGCGGCGAGTCGTTCATCGGGTGTGCGCGAGCGCCAGTACGCCAGGTCCGCTCGCTCCGCTTCAGCAAATGAAGTGACCTGGAACTCCGTCCGGTCCACTCGCGCATCATCTAGTAACTTCCCACGCATGACCCGGATCATACGGGAAACGAGGTCCCACGGCAATCGTGGATTGCCGCCATTGCGGCTCTCATTCCCATGAATGCGGACCCCCTCGGCCAGATCGCGATTTGTCCCCGCAATGAGCTGGAATTCGCTCGTCGCCTCTTGGTCGCTGCCCAACGGCAGGAAGCGTTTCTCCTCTAGAGCCCGCAGCAGCATCGCCTGTTCGTCACGCCCGAGTTCACCGACCTCATCCAGGAAAAGGAGTCCGCCGTGCGCAGCGCGCAGCAGCCCTGGCTGGGGCGACCGCTAGCAACGATGTGGACGCGAAGGGAAGTGACGTGGCAGAGTAGTGACGAATGCGGGAGCAGGCGATAGGGCCTGCTCCCGCGTGACTTGTCTCAACAAACCGAGCGTACTTTGAGGCAATGCCGACCAGTAAACATGAACACGAAAGACCTGATCCGATTGGGCGTGCCGCCCGGGGAACCGACGCGGCGCGGAATGGAGTTTATCGCCCGCTACGTGCTCAAGGGACTCGACAGGGCAAAGCTCGCTGGCGATCTCGAAGCCGTGGTGCGCAACCCAGCTTCATTCACCGAGGATGAACTGCGCGGCGAATTCGCGAAGGCGTTGCTCCGTTGCGAGCGCACCATTCGCGAAGCGCCCGCCGCGTGGCGTCAGTGGGGCGAAGGACTGGACGCCGAGGCAATCAACCAGATGGGGCGCGCGTGCCAGTTGCCCATATCGGTAGCGGGCGCGCTCATGCCCGATGCGCATGTCGGCTACGGTCTGCCGATCGGCGGCGTGCTGGCCACGGACAATGCTGTGATTCCTTACGCCGTAGGGGTCGATATCGCCTGCCGCATGAAGCTCACCGTGCTCGATTTGCCGGTGCGCGAGCTGGATCGGCAGCGCGAGCAACTGATCAAGGCCATCGAATCCGAGACGCGCTTTGGCGTGGGGGCTACCTTCAAGCAGCGTCGCGAGCACGAGGTGCTGCAGGCCGATTGGTCGCTGAGCCGGGTGACGAAACAGAACCAGGATCGCGCCTGGGCGCAGCTTGGGACCAGCGGCAGCGGCAATCACTTCGTCGAGTTCGGCGTCTTCACCAACGAAAGCCCGATTGAGGGATTGCCGGCGGGTGAATACGTCGCGTTGCTGAGTCACAGCGGCAGCCGGGGCACCGGCGCCGCGGTGTGCGATCACTATAGCAAGCTGGCGATGGCGCAGCACGCGAACCTCGCGAAGGAGCACAAGCACCTGGCGTGGTTGTCGCTCGACTCGGCCGAGGGCCAGGAATACTGGGCGGCAATGGAGTTGATGGGCCGTTACGCGGCGGCGAATCACGCGCTCATCCATCAGCACATCGCACGTCACTTGCGGTTGAGCGTGCTGCTCGACGTGGAGAATCACCATAACTTCGCCTGGAAGGAACGCCACGTGATTGACGGCGTCGAGCGCGACGTGGTGGTGCACCGCAAAGGCGCCACGCCGGCAGGCGTAGGGGTGCTCGGGATCATTCCTGGTTCCATGGCGTCACCGGGATTTCTCGTGCGCGGCAAAGGCGACCCGGCCTCGTTGAAGTCGGCGTCACACGGTGCGGGCCGCGTGATGAGCCGTACCAAAGCGTTGGAGACCTTCGAGTGGGAGAAGGTCAACCGGATATTGAAGGACCGAGGCGTGAGGCTCATCTCGGCCGGACTTGACGAAGTCCCGGGCGTCTATAAGGACATCCATCAGGTGATGGCCGCCCAGGCAGATCTCGTGGAGGTACTGGGATGCTTTGAGCCGAAGCTGGTCAAAATGGCGCCGCACGGCGAACGCCCGGAGGATTGACGGCACGATGACGACGATTGCTTTCGAGTCATTTCGAAGGGGTCAACCACCTGGGCAGGGCCGAAGGCCCGCGATGTGATAGCCCGGGCTGGAGCGAAGCGCAGGCCCGGAAAACGTGTTGCAGGACCCACATCGAGCCCTGTAAGGGCGGAACAGAACCACGACCATGATCACAATCGATGGAGCGCAAGGCGAAGGCGGTGGGCAGATTTTAAGGACATCGCTCGCGTTGTCGCTGCTGACGGGGCAGCCATTCCGCCTCGAACAGATCCGGGCCGGACGGACCAGGCCCGGCCTTCTGCGTCAGCACCTGACGGCCGTCGAAGCCGCGAAGACCATAGGCGGGGTCGAGGTAATCGGAGCGGCACTCGGGTCCCAGACCCTCGAGTTTCGACCCGGCGCGGTACAGGCCGGCAACTACCGCTTTGCGGTCGGCACCGCGGGGAGTGCCACGCTCGTTCTACAAACGGTTCTACCTCCGCTCCTAACAGCATCAGGAACGACCACTCTCACGCTAGAAGGCGGAACTCACAACCCGTTTGCACCGCCGTTCGACTTCCTGGCCCGATGCTTCGCGCCCTTGATCGCCCGGATGGGACCACGCGTGGAATTGGAACTCCAGCGTCCCGGATTCTATCCCGCGGGGGGTGGCAAGTTTCACGCCCGCATCGAGCCGGTGAAACGGTTGACTCCCTTCGATCTGCCGGAACGTGGAGCGATTTGCAGAAAGCGCGCCCGAGCGATCCTCTCGAAGCTGCCGTCACACGCGGGTGACCGGGAACTGGCAGTCGTGCGCGAGCAACTCGGCTGGTCTGCGGAGGAGTGCTGCATGGAGCTGGTCGCCGATCCAGTTGGGCCCGGAAACGCCCTGTTGATCGAGATCGAGGCGGAGTGCGTGACCGAAGTGTTTTCCAGTTTTGGAGAACGGGGCCGGCCCGCGGAGGAAGTCGCCCGCGAGGCCACCGAGGCCGCGTCAGCGTGGCTGCGCGCCGACGTGCCGGTGGACGAGCATTTGGCCGATCAACTCCTACTCCCGATGGCCTTGGCTGGTGGCGGCGCTTTTCGCACGGTAGAGCCCTCGGTGCATTTCACAACCAATGCCGCGATCATTCAGCGGTTCCTATCCGTGGCGATTCGCCTTGAACAGGATGCGGTTCGAGGCTCCTGGCAAGTGACACTCCGCGATAGATAAGGAGGAGCTTTTTGAGGGGGGGGCTCTCTCTGGCGCCACTCCGAGGTTTGTGGTCCCGGCTTCAGCCGGATACGCTACCGTCCTGCGGGGCGCCTTCAAGCCGCTCAACGTCATGGGGGTTTCGTGCGCCTCGCCGCCTAAAGGCGGAACGACAAACCCTGGGACTGCCGCCCAAAGGCGTCTGGACTTGCGCCCCAGCCGCGCTCCATGGGGGCACGAACCCAGTCACGATATCGCGACTCCATCCGCAGTCGGCTCATAAGCCCGGGCACCCTGCATCGGCCATGTCCGCCCAAAGGTTTCGCCGGCGCCGGAACTCAGTCTTCCACCGGACTAACAGGTGCTCGTAACCGGATGGTTTCACCTCGGATAGGGCTTTCATCCAGCGCGCCGAATCCTGGTAAGATGATCCGCCCGTTCCTGGCGACGGCACGAGGGTGTGAAGATGTTGTTCCCAGATCGGACTGACCTGGATTCGATCGGCCTTTTCACCCAACAAGGCCAGAGCCTTGCGCAGGCTCCTCTCCATGTCCTCGGAGACGTGGAGCGCCGGAACCAGAACGTGAGAGCAAAACGTGGGACATCGTGCCTGGATTTCCACGTGCCGCGGCAGGTGGCGCGTCAGCAGGGCAAGCGACTGCCAGTTCTTCTGGAAGAACGCAACATGGTCCCGGCAACACTCCAGCCAGACCTCCACATGCTCGATGAACGCTTTCTGGCTCGACGAAGGGTCGCGCTGTGCGTGGATCAATCGATGCATCCACGTATCGGTCGCCTTCTGGTTACGGAGCTCCTGCTGCGCGCACGCGTCGGCAATGCGCTGCTGCCACTCGGCGAACAACCGCTCAGCCATCTTGGGGTTGGCCAAGTGACGCTGATACTCCTGGAATGCCTCCAAGACCACCGTCCAGTCTTCCGGCGAATTCAGCACGGTGCGTTGCAGGCGCAGGCTGGCGACACGCTCCTGTTTCCCCCGCCGAGTGGCCGTCTCCTCCCACTGATCCAGGAGCCTGAGCATCGCCTGGCCTTCTTCGGGCGAGCGATAGTAACGGGATTGGGGCAGCAGGAGTTTTTCCGGGCGCCACGGCTCCTCTTCGGAGCATCGGAGCAGACTGGATAGCGTCAGCTCAGTGAATCTCTCGGCTGCGGCAAGATCCTGGCGTGACACCGCATCGGCGATCAACGGCTCACCATGGCGCCAATCCTGTCCCAAGTGATCTTCGCACGTTCGCAAGTGGGCTGAAGGATCAAACCGGGCTTCAAATTCGTGCTGAACGCGGTGCCACACCGACCGGAGGTTGGCGAGCCTTTCGGCAAATTGAGGCTCACGCAGATAGGCGTGGATCTCGTGGCACACGCCTTCAGGCAATCCCGCGAGAAACTGGCAGCAGGCATCCCGATCGAGTTCGGTGTGCTGCCTTGGGACTTCCATGCCGCAAAGGAGGTCCACCAATTTCCGGCCGGGTTTGCGTTGGTTGGCTAAGCCGAGCCAAGTCCACCGCAGGACGCAGGAGCTGGCGCGGGGTCCCAGCACAAAATCGTCGTCAACCGGTTGGAACCACTCCGGGAAGGACTGCATATTGAGGTTGATCTCCTCCAGGCTTTCCAAGAACAAATCCGGCTCCGCAACCAAAGAAAAGGCACGGTCTATCCACTCGGCAAGCTTGTCCGCCGCCTCCTCCAGGTCATCGGCCAACGCCGACGGATCAAAATAGGGTGGGTGCCAATGTTCTTCGTGATTAACGTAACGTCCCTCTTCATCGCCCACTTCCGCGACGGGATCAGCCCATGATTCCCAGAGGTTGTTCCATATCTCGACGGTCTTCCGGGAGGATGCCTCAGCCCCAGATTGGGTTCTCGGTTCGTCCAGGATCCGGCGCACGGTATCCGCCAGATCCGGATCAGCGGCCCGAAGCTCGTCGTCCGCCGCCTGGAGATGGCCTGCCGCAGCGACCACGTCGAGCAGGACTTGAATCTGATCGTCAGTCAACGCAGCTCGAAGCCTCGCGCCGGGGGTTGTGCTTGCAAGTGCTTTATCTTCAGACATATGGGCGTTAGCGTGCGGACTGTTTACTTTGAGGCAGAACAACGGGCCAGAATGCGCTTCCACCCATTGCGGGCCTCGACGGCCTCCGTCAGGATGTCGAGCAACTCGGTTTGATTCTTGTTCATCGTTACGCAAGGTCAACAGAATCGCCCCACCTTGTTCGAAAGACGTGCTTGTTTCAAGAGAGGAACCACACAAGGAGCCTTGATGCTCACGCGCCGGTATGCGATAAGAGACCTCGCTGCCTCCACGAGCCGCTGACTCGTTTCGTTCAGCCAACCACCCGCGCGCGCAACCAGTCCAATTTGGACTGGCAAGACCGGGGTTAGGCCCGGGATCAGTTTACGGATACCATGAACAGTTGAAGCCCTCGCGAACCGGAGATGAACCAGGTCACACACCTTCTCGACCGCTTGCAGCAGGGCGAGGCCAAGGCCGCTGAGGAGCTACTGCCCCTAGTCTATGACGAGCTTCGCGAGCTTGCGGCTTACAGGATGGCTCGCGAACCGGCTGGACATACTCTCCAACCCACGGCCTTGGTCCATGAGGCCTGGCTCCGCCTCGTAGGATCTGGCTCCGGATCATGGGATCATCGTGGGCACTTCTTCGCCGCCGCAGCCGAGTCGATGCGGCGGATCCTGATCGAGCGCGCCAGGAAACGGCTGGCCGCCAAGCGGGGTGGCGGGGCGATCGCGGTGGAGCTGGAGGCAATCGAAATCCCCGTACCCGACACCGACGAGAATCTGCTCCTGGTGCACGAGGCTCTGCAGCGACTTGCAGCGGTTCATCCGCAAAAGGCCGAGTTGGTCAAGCTGCGCTATTTCGTCGGCCTGACCTTCGAGGAGTCGGCTGCGGCACTCGGCATCGCTGTGCCGACGGCCAAGCAATGGTGGGCGTATGCGCGCGCCTGGCTGCGCGTCGAAATCGCGCGGCAGCGCGTCGCTGACTCGGCCGATCCCAGTCCTCGGCCTTGGTAGCCGCTCGGCTGGAGTGTGTCCCAGCTCCGGCCCGATTCCGGTTCCACGTGAGTGAATCCGGTGCCAGGGGGCGGATTCGGGATGCGATGGAGAAAAAATCCGCATACTTTTCTCCTCAAAACCGCGCATGAATAGGTGAAGAACTGAAACGAATTGCGGCCTATGAAAACCAACAACCAGCCCGCTCCCTCCCGTGAAGAAGCCCTGTTTGCCTTGGCGCTTGATAAGTCCCCCACGGATCGCGCCGCCTTCCTTGACCGCGAATGCGCCGGCGATTCGTCCCTCCGCCAGCGTCTCGAGGCCCTGCTGGCTGCGCACGAGCAGTCGGACGGCGTCTTGGCACCAAAGGCGGAACCAGTCCGACCCACCATGAAGCTGGAACCCGCCGACACGCCGCCCGACGAAGCTGTGGGCCAGAACCTCGGACACTACAAGCTGCTGCAGAGAATCGGTGAAGGCGGCTGCGGGGCCGTGTACATGGCCCAGCAGGAGGAACCGATACGCCGCCGAGTCGCGCTCAAGGTCATCAGGCTGGGCATGGACACCAAGCAAGTGATCGCCCGGTTCGAGGTCGAGCGCCAAGCCCTGGCCCTGATGGACCATCCCAACATCGCCAAGGTCCTCGACGCCGGCGCCACCGAAACCGGCCGGCCCTTCTTCGTGATGGAACTGGTCAAGGGGATCAAGATCACCGACTACTGCGATCGGAACAACCTGTCCACCCGGGACCGGCTCGACTTGTTCATCCAGGTCTGCCATGCCATCCAGCACGCCCACCAGAAGGGCATCATCCACCGCGACATCAAACCTTCTAACATTTTGGTCACATTGCACGACGGTGTGCCGGTGCCCAAGGTGATTGATTTCGGCATCGCCAAGGCCACCGACCAGCCGCTGACGGACAAGACTCTGTTCACCGCCTTCGAGCAGTTCATTGGGACTCCGGCCTACACGAGTCCGGAGCAAGCCGAGATGAGCGGGTTGGACATCGACACGCGGAGCGACATCTACGCGCTGGGCGTGCTGCTCTATGAACTGCTGACCGGCACCACGCCGTTTGACGCCAAGGAATTGATGGCGGCCGGGCTGGACGAGATGCGGCGGACCATTCGGGAAAAGGAGCCGGTCCGACCCTCGACGCGCCTGAGCACGATGCTGGCGGGGGAATTGACGGCGACGGCGCAGCATCGTCAAGCCGAGCCCCCGAAACTCATCCACTTGGTCCGGGGCGACCTGGATTGGATTGTGATGAAGTGCCTGGAGAAGGACCGGACGCGGCGTTACGAGACAGCCAATGGGCTGGCTCATGACATCGAGCGACACCTGAACAACGAGCCGGTGGCGGCCCGGCCGCCGAGCCGAGTCTATCGGTTCCAGAAACTGGTGCGGCGGAACAAGCTCGTGTTCGCTGCGGCCTCCGTCGTTGCCATGGCGCTGATCGCTGGATTGGCGGTTTCAACGTGGATGTTTGCGCGCGAGCGCCAAGCCCGGCAACAGGCCGTGGCGGCGGAGCAGGCGCAGAGCCGCGCCCGCCAGGAAGCTGAAACCGCCCGTGCCGGGGAGGCCGCTCAACGTCAGAAGGCCGTGCAGGCGCAGGCGGATGAAGTCCAACAACGCCAACGGGCCGAAACGCAGGAACTCGCCGCCCGGCACCGGGCCTACGCCTCGGACATCAGGCTTGCCCAACAAGCGCTGGCCGCGAACGACCTGGGCTATGCGTGGGAACTCCTAAACCGGCAGCGACCCGGCGGCAAATCCGAAATCCGAAATCCGAAATCCGAAATGGACCTGCGCGGTTGGGAATGGCGTTACCTGTGGGCGCAATGTCAGGACGAGGCTCAGTATACCCTCCGCCAAAGATCCGATGTTCTCTGTTCCTTGGCGGTTTCGTCGGACGGGAAGTGGCTGGCGAGCGGAGCACTCTGGGGCGGACTCTCGGTCTGGGACCTGGAGTCGCGAAAGGAGATTGCGCGTCTGCCGACCGGCGACGTACTCGTGTACGCCGCCTTCTCTCCACGCGAACCCCTGTTGGCGTTTTCGTGCGTGTGGCAGCCCGGAGAGAAGCCCTTTCAGAGCCACGTATCGCACTGGAACGCCGCCAACCAGCAGATGGTGACCAACCTGCCGTTCAACGGCTGGCTCGTGGGCATGGCCTTTTCCGAGGATGGCCAGACCCTGGTGACCTGCACCGCCCCGGAACCAGCCTCGGAAATCACGTTTTGGAAAATCCCTGAAGGCAGAAAACTGAAGTCGTATCCGGTAAAGATCGATTTGGTTCCCTTTGAGGCCTTGGTCAACCACTTTGCGGTGGCTCCTGACCTGAGCGTGGCTGCCTACACTACGGCGAACTTTATGGCCAATCGGGAGGATCTCGAGAGCCGCGTGATCCTGGTTGATTTGGCCAACGGGCAGGAGCGCTGGACGACGAACACGCTGGCGGGCAAGCCCGTGTGGGCCCTCGCCTTCTCACCCGACGGGAAAATCCTCGCGTCGAGTGAGGACACGCCCGAGTCCGTCATCCGCCTTTGGGACGCCGCCTCGGGCAAGGAAATCGCTCGCACGCCGGGTCATTCAGGTGGAATATGGGACTTGGTTTTCCGGTCGGACGGACGGATTCTGGCCTCGGCGAGTGGCGATCAGACCGTGCGATTGTGGGACTTGGCCAACCTGGCCAACGCGCCCCCGGCGCGCGTCTTGCGCGGCCACCGCATGGGAGTGAATCGTCTGCGATGGCTGCCAGACAATCGGACCTTGGTGAGTGGCGATTTCGGAGGCTTTATCCGGGTCTGGGACACCACGGCGGCGTCGCCGGAAGGCCCCCATTTGGCGGTCAAGTCAGCGGCAGGAATTGGGTACCCATGGCGCTTTGGGCCGGACAGCCAATCGGTGGTGGTGGTGAATCGGCAGGGCGGCGTGGTCCGGTGGAAAGGAACCAACTTCCGCGAGATGGAACCGCTGTTGGAAATCGGCGCAAACTACCTTAGAGCGTGCCTTTCTGGCGATGGCCAGCGGGTGGCAGCCGGTTTTACCAACGCCATCCAGGTGTGGGATTTGCCGGGACGCGCTCCGCTGCGGCGAATCTCCGTCTCGGGCGAGTACGCGCCATGCACATTCCTCGCCCAGGGGAACAAACTCTTGTCCTGGCGACAGCCAGAAAACTCCCTCCACGAATGGGACCTGACCACTGGCCAGGAGGCGCGATCCTGGCCGGCGCAGCCAGGCCTTACCCGGGGTTGGGATATCTCTGCCGACGAACGGTGGTACTTCAGAACCGCGTCGCCGGGGCCGGCTCAGCTTATTGACCTGACCACGGGCACCCTCACAAAGCTAGACTTGGACTTGTTGCCAAACCTAAGCGACGCCGTCCTCTCCCCGGACGGGAAGCACCTCGCCGCCTGCACAGGTGGCCATGTCAAAGTGTGGGAGACAACTACGCAGCGCGAGGTCGTCGCGCTACGTGGCGGCATCGGGCTCGTTTTCTCGGGCGACGGCAAACGCCTGGCGGTAAGCGGTAGCGGAAAAGGGGCCGTCACGCTCTGGAGCCTGGAAAGCTTCCAGGAACTGCTCGCGCTGGAAAGTCCGTGGGGCTTTTTCTTCGCCCCGTATTTCTCCCCGGACGGAAACGTGCTGGGGGCCATGGAAGCGCTCGGTTCGCTGCACTTGTGGCGCGCGCCGTCCTGGGCGGAGATTGAGGCGAAGGAGAAAGCGGAGGAGCGACAACCATGAATTCACCTGTTGAAGAAGCCCTGTTTGCGCTGGTCCTGGAAAGGCCTGCGGAGAAGCGTGCGGCATTCCTTGAAGTCGTTTGCGAAGGCAACGCACCCCTGCGCGCGCGTCTCGAGGCCCTGCTCGCCGCCCATGAACAATCGGACGGAGTGCTGGCCTTGGCGGATCAACCGGCCCGGCCCACGGTCAAGCTGGGTCTCCCAGACCAGACCAAGGATGAAGCCGTCGGTCAGACCATCGACCGGATAGCGCTCTGGCGAATTCCCGAAGGCACCGCATTGACCAATTATCCCGTGGCGATTCCACGGAACATGTCCTGGCTAACGGGTATGGCGGTTGCCCCGGACCTGAGTGTGGTGGCCTATTACGTGTTCGGAACCATCCGTCTTCTCGATCTGGCGGCCGGCGAGGTTCGCTGGAAAACCAACGCGGCCAACAAGGGATTCCTAAGGGCGGTGGCGATCTCACCGGACGGCAAGCTCCTGGCCTCGGGTGCGGATTTCATCGAATCGGCCATCCTGCTTTGGGACGTTTCCTCGGGCCAGGAAGTTGGGCGGTTGGAAGGTCATCGGCTTGGGGTGGCGCAACTGAAGTTCTGGCCCGACGGCAAGACGTTGGCCTCCGCCGGCCAAGACCACACTATCGGTTTATGGGACCTGACCCACCTCACCAATCGGGCCCCGGTACGGCTCCTGCGCCGCCACAGCTACGCGGTGTCGAGCCTGGCCTTGCTGCCAGACAACCACACCCTGGTGAGCGGCAGTGCCGATGGCTCGGTTTGTGTTTGGGACACGGCCACCCCGCCTCGCGATGATCCGCCCATCCAGGTGCCCGCTGGGGTTGCGGCCTGGCGGTTTACGCCCGACAGCCAAGCCGTTCTGACCTTGGATTTCCAGGGCAACGTGGCCCGGTGGCGAGCGCTCGATTTCCAGGAGGGCGCGCCGATCCTCAACGTTGGCACGAACGGTGTAGTCGTCGCGGGACCGTATGTCGCGGCCGAGATTTCGTGTGACGGCCGGTGGTTGGCGATCGGTCGCACCAACAGAGTCATCGAGGTGTGGGACATTCTCCACCGCAACTTGCGCTGGACCTTTGAGGTCGAATCGGCCTGGCCCGTGGGCTTCGACCCGGATGGCAAGACCCTGATCGCCGAGCCAGGTAACGAGTACGACTTGACCACTGGAAGACGGACGCGGTCCCGGCAGTTTCTGGAGGCTGAGGCTGGTTTCGGGCTTTGCCCCGATGGGCGGTGGATGGTCGCTGTGGGGCGGCATGGACACAGCGTGCGCTGGGACCGCGAGACCGGTCAGGAAACGTCCTTCAACCTGAACATCGACATCCCCTGGTACATTGGCATTTCCGGGGATGGCAGGCTGCTCGCGGGAATCAGTGTCTGGGGCTACACCAGGCTGTGGGAAACGGCCACGTGGCGCCAAGTGCGGACCCTGAGCGGTTTCCTGTCCGCCCCTTATTCGCTAGCTTTCTCTCCGGATAGCGCGCGCCTGGCAGCGGGCAGCGGTGGCCCGCAGGCTGTCAGGCTCTGGGATGTGGCGAGCGGGGAAGAACTGCTCACGCTCGAATCCGAGATTGGCTACTACATCATCTCGGCGTTCTCGCCAGACGGCAACGTCATTGGCGCCAAGTCTCCCGAGGGCGTCCTGCACCTCTGGCGCGCGCCGTCGTGGGCGGAGATCGAGGCAGTCGAGGCGGCGGAGAAGGCGCGCCCTAACGAACCATGAATGTAACTCAACCTTGATGGAGAAAGGAAACCTTCGATGAGAAGCCCTAACCATTGGCTGATGATTGCAAGTCTGGCGGTGTTGGCTGGCTGCGTTCGTAGCGAACGCGCCGGTTTCCTCTCACCTGCTACGCCCGGGACAGCGAACGCTGCCGCACGGACGCACAGTTCGCTGGCCTTCACCCACGTCAACGTGGTTGACGCGACGGGAGCGCCGGCCAAGCTCGACATGACCGTGCTCGTCGTGGGGGATCGAATCAAGACCATCGGCAAGGCAGGCAAGGTCAAGGTTCCTAAAGAGGCCCACACGATGGACGCGACGGGCAAGTTCCTTATCCCCGGCCTGTGGGACATGCACGTCCACGTTTTGGATGAAAAGCCTTACCTACAACTCTTCACCGCCAATGGGATCACCGGCATCCGCCAGATGTCCGGCGATCAGTTCGGCTGCACGAACGTTCTTCAATGGCGACGCGAGGGGAGCACCGACGCGATGATCATCCCGCGCATGGTGCTCGGCAGCCCCGTCGTGGACGGCCCCAACTCGTGGTCCACGGGTTCGATTGTTGTCACCAACGAGGCCGAGGCGCGTCAGGTGGTCGTCCGGCTCAAAGGCGAGGGGTGGGACTTTGTGAAAGTCTATTTCGGCCTCTCGCGCGAGGCGTATTTGGCCATCGCGGACGAGGCCAAGAAGCAGGCGATCTCTTTTGCCGGGCATGTGCCGTCAGTGGTGAACGCCGGAGATGCCTCGGACACCGGGCAGAAGTGCATGGAACACCTCTGGGGTATTCTCGCTGCCTGCTCCTCCCGCGAAGCGGAGATCCGAGCCAGCACGAACATTGCGGACATCGCAACGCCCCCTTTGGCTATGAAAACCTACGGCGAATCCAAAGCCGAGGCGCTGTTTGCCCGCCTGGCCAGGAATGGCACGTGGCAATGTCCCACGCTGACCATGTGGCGGGGTCTCGGTTGGGCCGACGACGCGAGCTTCGCCAGCGACCCTCGACTCAAGTATGTGCCTCCTGACGACCGGCGCAGTTGGATCGAGAAGAAGGCATTTCCGCTGAATTATATGACCGCCGAGAGCTATGCCTTTCAAAAGAGAGCATTCCAGAAATACTCGTCCGTCGTTTGCGCCATGCGACAAGCGGGAGTGCCACTCATCGCCGGAACGGACGCGCTCAATCCCTATTCGCTGCTCGGCTTCGGCCTGCACGATGAGCTGCAACTGCTAGTGCAAGCGGGCCTCACGCCGATGGAGGCACTGCAAGCCGCCACACGCAACGCCGCCAAGTTCAACGGCACGCTCGCCGACCTCGGCACCATCGAGAAGGGCAAGCTCGCTGACCTTGTTCTGCTCGATGCCAATCCGCTGGAAGACATTCGGAACACGCAGAAGATCCGGGCCGTCATAGCGGGCGGTCGGTTGCTCGACCGGAAAGCGCTGGATGACATGCTGGCACAGGTAGAAGCCTTGGCGAATAGGAAGTGACGGAGAAGCGAAATCCGTTATGAAACGTATCAGCGGTTTGTCTTTGAGGACACGGGATGACTGATTGGTTTGTTGTCATGGACGACCTTCTCTGGCTTCACGCGGATGAGGTCGGGGAAAAGGAAGCGCGATTCCTCTTAAGGCGTTGCATTTCCAAACCGGCGATGAGGTGCTCGACGCTCCGCCCGTGGCGGGGCGCGTACCGGTTCACTTGGCCCGAGCCGGTTGCGTCGTCACCGGACTGGATCTGCGGCCTCGGTTCATTGCCCACGCACGGCGGAGGTATCACGTCGAAGGGGTGTCTGTCGCTCACAAGGGAAATCGGCCGGGAAAGCCGCACGGCTTTGTGACTATACGAGACGCTCGAGAACCGTCTGGTAATTGCGGCGGATTTGCACCTTGACTCAGGGGATGGGTCCATGACGAGCTCATGGAGTTGAAACTGTTAAAGAGAAAATGGGTGCCGCGGCTTCGAGGCTTGTTCTCGTGCTGGTGCTGGATCTGGATCTGGGCGATCGGTTGCGTCGTGTGGGGCGCGCGGGCGAACGGAGGATCCTGGCCGCAATTCCGAGGGCCTGGCGGATCGGGCGTCGGCGAAGGGAGCTTCCCAGTTCACTCCGGACCCGAGACAAATCTCGCTTGGAGTGTCGCATTGCCTTCGGGTTCTGCCTCCCCTTGCATCTATGGAGCGACAGTCTTGAGGTCCTGGCCCGGAAAGCCCGGCCGGGATGATCTTACGTCGTCTTTTCCAACTCACCCCGGCCTGGCGCATTCCAGGGGCTCGAAACCGGCGGTCCGCCCAAAATCGCATGGCGAAGATGATCTAATGTGCTATTTAGATATACTTGTAACGAACCGATACGATTGTCATGCCAGATGCCCCCATCAGTCCGTCCGTTCCGCCCAAGGGCAAATACGTGCGCACCGTCAGCCCGCGTGTCCGGGTGCTGCTGCTTGCGGTGTTTGGGCTGACGGCGGTGTTGGGGGCCAACTCCGTTTATCTCCTCAGCATCACCGTGCTCGAGTGGGTCAAGGGGCTGTCATACCAGAACTACTTCTACCAATACATGTTCCTTGCGCACTTGGTGCTGGGCCTGGTGCTGGTGGTTCCCTTCGTGCTGTTCGCGGGCTTCCACATTCGGGCGGCGTGGAATCGTCCAAATCGGCGGGCGGTGCGGGTGGGCTGGCTGCTCTTCGCGGTGAGTGTGGTGGTGCTGATCTCGGGGGTGGCGCTGATGCGGGTGGAGGGGCTTGAACTCAAGAATCCGAACCTGCGCTCCGTCTCGTATTGGGCGCACATCCTCACGCCGGTCTTGGCGGTGTGGCTCTACGTCCTGCACCGGCTGGCGGGTCCGCGGATCAAGTGGAAGGTGGGGTTGGGGTGGGCGGCCGTAGGCGGCGCGGCCGTGGTGGTGATGGTGGCCTTGCACGCGCAAGACCCGCGAAAATGGAATGTGGTGGGTCCCAAGGAGGGACAGAAGTACTTCCTCCCGTCGTTGGCGCGCACCGCCACCGGGAATTTCATTCCGCCTAGGACGCTGATGAATGACAACTACTGCATGGAATGCCACGCGGACGCCTACAAGGGGTGGTTCCACAGCTCGCATCATTTCAGTTCGTTCAACAATAAGCCGTATCTGTTCAGCGTGCGCGAGACGCGCGAGGTCTCCTTGAAGCGGGATGGGAACGTGAAGGCGGCCCGCTGGTGCGCCGGCTGCCACGACCCGGGGCCGTTCTTCAGCGGGGCGTTTGATGATCCGAATTTCGATCTCGAGAAACACCCCACGTCACAGGCGGGCATCACCTGCACCGCGTGCCATTCCATCGTCAACATCAACAGCACTGTCGGCAACGCCGACTACACCATCGAGGAGCCCATCCACTATCCGTTCGCCTTCAGCACCAACCGGGTGCTCGCGTTCATCAACCGTCAGTTGGTCAAAGGCAAGCCCGAGTTCCACAAGAAGACCTTCCTCAAGCCGCTGCACAAGACGGCCGAATTCTGTTCGACATGCCACAAGGTGAGCATCCCTTACGAACTCAACCACTATAAGGAGTTCCTCCGCGGCCAGAACCACTACGACACCTATCTGCTCAGCGGCGTCTCCGGCCACAGCGCCCGCAGCTTTTACTATCCTGACGTGGCCAAGCCCAACTGCGCCTCCTGCCACATGCCGCTTCAAACATCCACGGACTTCGGCGCGCGCTACTTTTCGCCCACCAACAATGTCCTGAGCATCCACGATCATCTTTTCCCCTCCGCCAACACGGGCGTGGCCTACCTCCGTGACGAACCAGGGGTGGTGAAGACTCATCAGGCTTTCCTCAAGGACTCGCTCAGAGTCGATATCTTCGGCATCAAAGACGGCGGCACGGTGGACAGCCCTCTCAGCGCCCCGCTGCGGCCCAAAGTGCCCGCTCTGAAGCCGGGCGGGAAATACCTCATCGAGGTGGTGCTTCGCACGCTCAAACTTGGGCACCCCTTTACGCAGGGAACTGTCGATTCCAACGAAGTGTGGGTGGATGTCGATGCCGTCAGCGGCGGGCGGGCTGTGGGCCGCAGCGGCGCCCTGGGCGCGTACAACGAAGTGGACCCTTGGTCCCATTTCGTGAACGTCTATATGCTGGATCGTGACGGCAACCGCATTGACCGCCGCAACCCGCAGGACATCTTCACCCCGCTCTACAACCACCAGATCCCCCCGGGAGCGGCCCAGGTTGTGCACTACGCGCTGACCGTTCCAAAGGACCTGCGCGAGCCGTTGACCGTCGAGGTTAAGCTGCAATACCGCAAGTTCGACACCAAGTACATGCAGTATGTGATGGACAAACAGTACACCAACGATCTGCCCATCACCACGATCGCCAGCGACCGCATCACGTTCCCGGTGGCAGGGGCGGAGGCCTCCGCCGCCACTGACATTCAGACCTCGGCTGTCCCCGAGTGGCAGCGGTGGAATGATTACGGCATCGGACTTTTGCTCGAGGGGGACAAAGGCAGCGAGAAGGGAGAACTGATCCAGGCCAGCCAGGCCTTCAAGGAGGTCGAGCGGCTTGGCCGCGCCGACGGTCCGGTCAACCTCGCCCGTGTCTATTTCAAAGAGGGACGTCTGGATGACACAGTCAGCGCGCTCCAGCGGGCGGGCCGCTTCGATCCCCCGGCGCCGCGTTGGCTCGTGGGCTGGTTCAACGGCCTGGTCAACAAGCAAAACGGGTTCCTGGACAAGGCCATCGAGGAGTTCAGGAGCGTCCTCGAGGATCGCTATCCGGAGCTGGACCGCCGAGGATTCGACTTCAGCAAGGACTACGAAGTGATCAACGAACTGGGCCAGACCCTCTATGAGCGCGCCAAACAGGAGCACGGAGATCCCGCTCGCCAAAGGCCCTTCCTCGAGGAGGCGCGCGCCCGGTTCGAGAAGACTCTCGAATTGGACTCGGAGAACCTCACCGCCCACTACAACCTCGCTCTCATCTGGGCGCAACTCGGCGACGAAACGCGGGCCGCCGAACACCGGGTACTGCACGAACGCTTCCGCCCCGACGACAACGCGCGCGACCACGCGGTCGCCATCGCCCGGCGGGCAAACGCGGCGGCCGACCACGCCGCCCAGTCCATCGTCATCTATTCGCTCCACAGCCCCGAGGCCCGTCCGCGGAGCGGAGCGCGCGATCTCTCGCTCCAATGACCAGGGACCATACTGTGTGGGCGACGACGCCCCTCGTGGCGCAGACTTCCAAGTCCGCTGAGTCGCCGACTTCTCAGTCGGCAGGGCGCACAACCGGCTCCGCATGCTCGAGTTTTCCAGCGCCGCACCTCTTCGCGCGCCGCGCAGGTTTGGAAACCGCGGGTAGGGCGCGACGTCCCTATCGCGCCCCTTTGCGTTTCATGATTGAAACGAACTGGCAACGCCTGAATATTCCCAAGTGTATCAACCAGCATGAGTGACCAGCGCCCGGACATAGACCGACCGAAGCAAACGCCGCCGCAGCCTCCGGCGTCCCTGGCGGATTCCGCAGAGGAGGAGGCCGAGCGCTATGACGACGCCATCATCGGTCGCGCCTTCCGCTGGTCGCTCGCGGTGTTGGTGCTTGTGGCCGTCGGCACGGGAGGAGGGCTCTATTGGGTCAGGCACCGCCCGGTCAAGGCGGCTGCCAGGCTCACCACGCTCTCCAGTCCGGTGGTGCCAGCCAAGTTGATCGCCGAGATCCCGGTCGCCCGCTTCACCGATGTTACGGCCGCCGCCGGGATTGCCTTCTCGCACAATAATGGAGCGTATGGCGACAAACTCCTGCCCGAGACCATGGGGGGCGGAGTGGCCTTCCTCGATTACGACAACGACGGCGCGACCGACATTCTCTTCGTCAACTCGACCTACTGGCCCGGGCACGTCCCCGATGGACGACAGCCCACGTGCCCGGCCCTCTATCATAACGACGGCACGGGCCACTTTACCGACGTCACCGCCGGGTCCGGACTCGAGGTGAGCCTCTACGGCATGGGAGTGGCGGTCGGCGACTACGACAACGACGGGCTGGTGGATGTCTTCATCTCCGCCGTCCACGGCAACAAGCTTTTCCATAACCTTGGCAACGGCAAGTTCGCCGACGTAACGGAAAGCGCCGGTGTCGGGGGCTCCGGCCAGGACTGGAGCACGAGTTGCACCTGGTTCGACTACGACAACGACGGCAAACTCGACCTGTTCGTCTGCAACTACGTCGTTTGGTCCAAGGACATCGATTTCGAGGTGGGGTATAAGCTCGTCGGCATAGGACGCGCCTACGGACAGCCGCGCGATTTCCCCGGCACCTTCCCGTTCCTATACCACAACGATGGCAACGGCCACTTCACCGATGTCTCCAAACGCGCGGGTGTGCAGGTCCAGAACCCGGTCACCGGCGCGCCCGCCGCCAAGTCCCTGGGGGTAGTGCCCACCGACCTGGACAACGATGGATGGATGGACCTGGTGGTTGCCAATGACACGGTCCAAAACTATGTCTTTCACAACCAACGGAATGGAACTTTCAAGGAAATCGGGGCGATCTCCGGCATCGCGTTCGACAGCTACGGCCAGACCCGTGGGGCCATGGGCATCGATGCCGCCCGCTTCCGCAACGATGATTCGATCGGGATTGCGATCGGGAACTTCGCCAACGAGATGACCGCCCTTTACGTTTCCCAGGGCAAACCCCTCACCTTCGCCGACGAGGCCATCACCGAAGGCATCGGTCCGGCGAGCCGCCTGCTCTTGAAATTCGGGTTGTTCTTCTTCGACTTCGACCTCGATGGCCGCTTGGACGTGCTCACCTCCAACGGACATCTCGAGACCGAGATCAGCAAGGTGCAGGAAAGCCAGACCTACGCGCAACCCGCCCAGCTCTTCTGGAACGCCGGGGCCGGCAAGGGGCCCGGCTTCATCTCGGTGCCAGCCTCCAAATGCGGCGAGGACCTCTTCAAGCCCGTCGTCGGACGCGGTTCGGCGTTCGCCGACATCGATGGCGATGGCGACCTGGACGTGGTCCTGGCGCAGATCGGCGGACCCCCTTTGCTGCTGCGCAACGACCAGAAACTTGGCCACCATTGGCTGCGCTTCAAGCTGGTGGGAGTGACGTCCAATCGCGATGCCATTGGGGCCGAGGTGAAGGTGCGGCTGAAGGGCCAGACCCTCTGGCGCTCCGTCATGCCCACGCACGGGTATCTTTCGCAATCCGAACTGCCCGTCACCTTCGGACTTGAGCACTCCGCCAAGGTGGATAGTGTGGAAATTCGCTGGCCCAGCGGAAAAGTCCAGACCGTGCCCCAGGTGAAGATCGATGCTCTGAACGTCATCCGCGAGCAGCCCTGACAGCCCGGCGGAATTAACCACAGAGATCTCAGAGAACACAAAGATATGGATCATAGCCCTTTCCTTTGGGTTCTTTGAGTTCTTTGCGGATGCCCTCCGATGCGGATCGGGCGGGTTTCATCCGTGGCTTTGTTGGCGATTCACCGGGAGCGCTGGCATCTTGCCGGCGTGTGGGTGACTGCCGATCAGAACCTGGGTCGGCGAGATCAAGCCGGGCGGACCCAGTTTGGAAGGCTTGAAACTCGGAAGCGGTTACAGGTTTTCTTGTATCGAAGAGATTGAAGCAGGCGAGGGAACTGGTCACGAACAACGAACGCTTTATCTCATCGAGCACCGGCCCGCGTAGTATGCCCGGCCAGGCCAACGGACGGCTCGTCCAACTCCTGCGCGCGAACCCTTGAGGAAATTCTAACTCGGCCTGCGTCACCTAACGGAAGACCTGGTGGAACGGGATGCGGGCTCGCTGCCGCATAGAAGGGGGGGACGGCTGAAGATCGCAAGGAGGCCATCTTAATTCGCCTCAGTTTTGTCGTGCACAAGGTCGCCGTTACCCCTACAACCATGGGCATTACGCAAGATGAAGCCAACTCTGAACCAGGATTACTCCGAAGTGCTGGCGGTTGAAGCGTCCAAGCGTCATTCAGAATCCACACCCCAAGGTGGGCCGCCCTGCCTACGGGGATGCCAAGTCGGCTGCGGCCCTGACTGGAGCAACTCATGGGGATTCCCCATTCACTGCGTCAGGAAAAGCGACGGAACTGGGCACCTATTCTCCATTCATCAGGGCTGACCATGGCCAATCCCTTCTTCGACCACCCAATCCTGAACTCGCCCTACGAGTGTCCCCGCCGGCATTGGGAACTGGACGCTCAAGGCCAGCCAACACAGCGCGTCTTGGAGCGCCGTCGCTTGGCCGAATTCATCACGCCGATTCCGAGGCCGAAGAAGCGGAAGAAAGTCGCGGAGCAGGACGAGATCGTGTTTGACGAGGGGAAGGGACTCTCCACCAAAGACCAGCAATACGATCCGAACCCCGTGATCAACGAGGTGCGCCAGAACGTGGAGTCGTGGCGTTCCTTGCCCAATGCGAACCAATGGCAGGTCACCCCTGAGACTGCGCGCTTGCTACAGCACTGGCGTCACCACAAGTTCGGCGGCGTTCGTCCGTTCTTCTGTCAGGTGGAGGCTGTCGAAACTGCGATCTGGCTGACCGAGGTCGCTCCTCAATCCAAGAGTGGCAAGCGATTGCTCGACCACTTGGCGAGCGCCAACGGAGACGCCAATCCCGAGCTCATGCGGTTCGCCCTAAAGCTGGCCACCGGCGCCGGGAAAACCACCGTCATGGCGATGCTCATCGCGTGGCAGACGATCAACGCGGTGCGCCGCTCTGGCAGCAGACACTTCAGCCGCGGTTTCCTCGTCGTCGCTCCGGGCCTTACGATCAAAGATCGGTTACGCGTGCTTCAACCCCACGACCCGGACAGCTACTATGCCAGCCGCGAGCTGGTGCCCGGAGACATGCTTGATGACCTCCGCAAAGCGAAAATTGTCATCACCAACTACCATGCCTTCAAGTTACGTGAGCGCTTCGAACTCTCCGCCGGCGGACGCTCGCTGCTCAAAGGGCGCACCGGCGACGAGCTAAACACGACCGAAACGGAAGGCCAGATGCTCCAGCGGGCCATGCCCGACCTCATGGGCATGAAAAACATCCTCGTGCTCAATGACGAAGCGCACCATTGCTACCGTGAAAAGCCGCAGGAGGCTGACGAGGAGGGCCTGAAGGGGGACGACAAGAAGGAAGCCGAAAAGAACAACGAAGCCGCCCGCCTTTGGATTTCCGGCCTGGAGGCGGTGAACCGAAAGCTCGGCCTTTCCCGTGTGATCGATCTATCCGCCACGCCGTTCTTCCTGAGCGGTTCAGGGTACGCCGAGGGCACCCTATTCCCTTGGACGATGAGCGACTTCTCTCTGATGGATGCCATCGAGTGCGGCATCGTCAAATTACCCCGTGTTCCCGTCGCGGAGAACATTCCTGGGGACGAAATGCCGGTTTACCGGAACTTGTGGGAGAACATCCGCAAGGACATGCCGAAGAAGGGTCGCGGGCAGGGTGAGGAACTCGATCCCCTTAAGCTACCTACCCGCCTGCAAACCGCTCTCCAGGCTCTCTACGGGCACTACGAGAAGACCTTCAAGCTGTGGGAGGAGGCAGGAATTCGCGTGCCACCCTGTTTCATCATTGTTTGCCAGAATACCGCCATCTCCAAACTGGTATATGACTTCGTCTCCGGCTTCCACAGGAAGAAGGAAGACGGCACCACCACACTGGAAAATGGTCGGCTCGCACTCTTCCGTAACTTCGACGAAACCACCAGCAACCCTCTCCCGCGACCCAATACCCTGCTCATCGACAGTGAGCAACTCGAAGCCGGCGACGCCCTCGACGACAACTTTCGCGGCATGGCCACCGACGAGATCGAACGTTTTCGCCGCGAGATCATCGAGCGCACCGGCGACGCCCGCTCAGCGGATACCATCACCGACCAGGAATTGCTCCGCGAGGTCATGAATACCGTCGGCAAGCACGGCCAACTGGGTGGCTCCATCCGCTGCGTCGTCTCCGTTTCCATGCTCACGGAGGGCTGGGATGCGAACACCGTCACCCACGTCATCGGCATCCGGGCCTTTGGCACCCAGCTCCTCTGCGAGCAGGTTATCGGGCGCGCGCTGCGCCGCCAGTCCTACGACCTCAATGAGGAAGGGCTCTTCAACGTCGAGTATGCCGACGTTTTCGGCATTCCCTTCGACTTCACCGCCAAGCCCGTCATCGCTCCGCCGCAACCGCCGCGTGAGACGGTTCAGGTCAAGGCCATCCGCCCCGAGCGCGATGCCCTCGAAATCCGCTTCCCCCGCGTCGAAGGTTACCGTGTCGAACTTCCCGAGGAACGACTTACGGCCAGCTTCAACGACGATTCCATTCTCGAACTTAGCCCCGACCTGGTCGGCCCGTCCATCACCCGAAATTCCGGCATCATCGGCGAAGGCGTGGACATGAATCTGGAGCACTTGGGGGACATGCGGCCCTCCACGCTTCTCTTCCACGTCACCCAGCGCTTGCTTTACACGAAATGGCGAGACCCCGGCGAGGAGCCGAAGGTCTCTCTCTCCGGCCAGCTCAAGCGCATCACCATGCAGTGGCTCGATACCTGTCTGTTATGCAAGGGCGGCACCT
>ORJL010685310.1_pt1 | contig 31466 bp, 26 predicted proteins | sample 1779941 | NCBI WGS metagenome assembly ORJL01 (sample SAMEA104232317, study PRJEB22302) | groundwater metagenome | biome: forest; feature: aquifer; material: groundwater | place: USA | collected 2011-08-07 | depth 5.8 m | reverse complement strand
TCGTGGATGCCGATATCGTGCAGATAAGCGGCGCAAAGGACCACCACCATGTCGCCCTGTTCTTCCCGGGCAATCCTTTCCGCGTACCTGGCCACCTTGGTAGCGTGGCCGATGCGTTTGAAGTCCTGCCGGAAATAAAGTTTCATCTCCAAGGCTACGCGGTCTTTCAGCAGGTCCTTCCGCTGTGCCAGCAGTTCCGGTGGCAGCTCGCCCAGACACTGTTCGGCATGTTGACAGTAAGAGGCGCAACCGAAATCCATCCGGGGATTAATGATCTTGTTGCCGCAGCTCTTGCATTTGCGCGACGACTCATCCTTGAAGAACTCCATGATGTTGCCGCATTTGGGACAGGGGGCATCGAAGATGGCCCCCGGTTTCCAATAACGTGTATCCTGTCCCGGGCATTGCATAATTTGTCTCCTTCTCGAGGGGCAGGGTTTGTCCTGCCCCTGCGGAAATAACCTGGTGGCCGTGGGGATGATTCTGGTGATCATCCCGGGACTCGGGGCGAATATAAAATTCGCCCCCCACAGACCCTGACATTTACAATGTTGCCTCCATCGGTGGCGTTTTTGCCGCCTTGGGCAGGACGGGCCCGACCACTGCATCATCACCTAAAATCGCTTTCAGGTCCGCCTCGGCCGTTGTGATCGGCTGGATGTTGAATGTACTTACCAGCAAGGCCAATACGTTCGGTGTGAGGAACGCCGGCAGACTGGGACCCAGCCGGATGTTCTTGATTCCCAGATGCAGCAACGTGAGCAGGATCGCCACCGCCTTCTGTTCGTACCAGGAGAGGATCAGGGACAGGGGCAGATCGTTGACCCCTACGCCGAAGGCGTTGGCCAGCGCCACGGCGATCTGAATGGCCGAATATGCATCGTTGCACTGGCCAACGTCGAGGAGGCGGGGAATGCCGCCGATTTCGCCCAGTTCCTTGTCGAAGAAGCGGAACTTGCCGCAGGCCAGGGTCAGAACTATCGTATCCGCCGGGGCCTTCTCCACAAATTCCGTATAATAATTCCGGCCCGCTTTGGCGCCGTCGCAGCCGGCAACCAAGAAGAAATGGCGGATGGCCTTGCCCTTGACGGCCTCAATTACCTTGTCCGCCACGCCGAGCACCGTGTTCCTGGCAAAGCCCACCAATACCTGCTTCCCCTCGATATCTTCCGTAAAGCCGGGCAGGACCAACGCCTTTTCTATCAGGGGACTGAAGTCCCTGTTTTCTATATGCGCAGCGCCCGGAAACCCCACCAGGCCGGCAGTGAAAATGTCATGTCTATAGGAGGCGCTCGGTTTCTGGATGCAATTGGTGGTCATGAGGATAGCCCCGGGGAATTCGGCAAATTCTTTTTGCTGGTTTTGCCAGGCCGTTCCGTAATGGCCATAGAGATGGGTGTACTTTTTCAGTTCTGGATAGCCGTGGGCCGGCAGCATTTCACCGTGGGTATAGACATTGATGCCCTTGCCTTCCGTTTGCTTCAACAGTTCCTCCAGGTCCTTCAAATCATGGCCGGAGATGAGGATGGCCTTTCCCTTTTTCGCCCCCAGGGGGACGGCCGTAGGGACCGGGTGCCCGTAAGTGCCGGTATTCCCCGCATCCAGCAGCTCCATCGCCCGCAGATTGACGGCGCCGCACTTGAGTACCAGTCCCACCCAGTCGCTGAGCCTCAGGTCTTTGCTCAGGGTGGCCGCCAGTCCCTCCTGGAGAAATTCGTAAACGGCGTCGTCTTCCTGGCCCAGGGTGCGGGCGTGATGGGCGTAGGCCGCCATGCCTTCCATTCCGTAAAGCAGGGTATGCTGCAAAGAAAGGATGTCCGGATCGATCTCCCGGTCCGCTTTCGGGCCGACCTTGTTTCCCTGGGCAATCAAGCCGTCGAGCGTGGCCGCCGGTGCGAAAGTGGCCGGGGCCTCGGTAAAATCGACCTTTCCGCCTGCTGCCCGCACTTTTTCCTTGAGACACTCCCGCAGGTCCACACATTGGCGGATCAGGTTGTCGAAACGCTGGGGATCAAAATCCACGTTGGTAATCACCGAAAAAAGCGCCTCCGCGGTAAAAGAGTTTATCTTTTCATCCCTAATCCCAACCTTACGACCTTCCCGGGCGAAGAGGGCCAAGCCCTTGGTCGCATCGATGAGCAGGTCCTGAAGGGCCGCCACCTCCGGTTTCTTGCCGCAGATACCTTTGACGGTACATCCTTCGCCTTTAGCTGTTTGCTCGCATTGATAGCAGAACATGTTTTTTTCCATTTTTCATTCTCCTTTTGATAATCAAGTGATTTCGAGGGGCAGGTAGTTCCGCCGCCAAACTTGATTGCATAATAAACTAAGAAAGGGAATGAAACCTTGACTAAAGTCAAGAATGAAAAATTTTATTAAATTATTTTGTTTTTTGTTCCAGTGCAGCGATAATTGCTTCGTAATGGCGGGGCAGATCCTTGCCCATAGCTTCTTCAGTGGTTGCAAACTGGCGGGCCAGGGCGTCTTTATCCGCTGCCGACAGGCTTCTATCCATCCAGGGGAACAGGATTTCATTTTCTTTATTAATATGTTCCTGAAGGAGTTCACGGTAGGCCGTGAGGTGGGTGCAGACGGTCTGGCCGTCCCCTTTTTCGAGGGCTTCGCGGATCGCCCGCACGTGGCTTCTTCCTGTTTCGTGGTCGCTGTGCATGGCCTGGATGATCTCCGATTTTTCGTCAAAATACTTGAAAAGAATTTCCTCCTCTTTGCCGTGGTGGAAGCGGTCCGCATAGGAGCGGATGAAATCGACGCCGTCGGTGATTAATTTGCGGCCTTCCGCGGAAGACAGGTCCAGCTGCAAGACGACTTCCGGAATCAGGGCCAGCAATCTTTTGATGAGGACATGTTCATCCACCAGTTTCTTGATGGGCGGCGAGTAGGTGCGCTCTTCCTTTGGCTCCTTGGGCCGGGCCGAGGGCAGGGGGGGGAGTTCGACCTGTACGGGTGATGTAATTACGCTTTCCATCCGGGCCATCAACTCCTTTTCCCGGTCCGGGGGCAGGCCGTGGATCGAGACGATGTCCTTGACCAGGCAAGTGCCCACCATACAGGCGCCGCAGCCGATGTCATATTCGTTCAGAATATCGACCAGCACCGGGAACTCGGTCATTACTTCCTTGATGGGCCGATCCAGGTAGGTTTCAAATTCCGCGGACATAATCTTTATTTCCTCTCCTGCGATCGGGGCAGCCACAGGGGGCTGACCCGACAATGTTATTTCCACATTGCCGCGAAATTCTTCCCGAAATCAAGACACTTATCCAGGCCCGGCCGATCCGGGTTCCACAGGATCCTCAAACCATCGGCAGCGGTGTCGAAACCGCCTTTGATCAACGATTCAGTGATCATTTTCACCGCCTCGCCGCTCCAACCGTAACTGCCGAAAGCAGCGGCCTTTTTATTCTTGAAAGCCAGCCCCCTGATTTCTTCCAGGATACCGGCCACTGAGGTGAGGATGCCATTATTGATCGTCGGCGAGCCAACGAGAATCCCCTTGGACTTAAAGACCTCTGTTATCAGGTCGTTTTTGTCCGAACGGGCGCAGTTGAACAGCTTGACGGCCACCGTTTCATCGGCCTGCTTGATTCCCCGAGCGACCGCTTCCGCCATTTTGCGGGTACTGTCCCACATCGTGTCGTAGATGAGGGTGATCTGGTTTTCCTGGTAGTCATTGGCCCATTCCAAATATTTTTGCACGATCTGCAGGGGATTCTGGCGCCAGACGACGCCGTGGCTGGTACAAATCATGTCCACCGGCAGGTTGAGACTCAGGATCTCTTTTATTTTCTTGTCTACCAGTTTGCTGAAAGGGGTCAAGATATTAGCGTAATACTTGAGACATTCCTGAAACAATTCCCCTTGGTCCACAAGGTCGTTATACATGAGTTCCGAGGCGTAATGCTGGCCGAAGGCGTCATTGCTGAACAGGATATTGTCCCCCGTCAGGTAGCAGAACATACTGTCCGGCCAGTGCAGCATGGGTGCTTCGATGAAGATCAGCTCCTTTCCGCCCAGGCTCAGTTTGTCGCCGGTACGGACCGCGTGGAAGTTCCAGTCCTTATGGAATTGTCCCTTCAAGGATTTCATGGCATTGGCAGTACAATAAACAGGTTTATCGGGTATTTCCCGCATCAGTTCCAGCAGGGAACCGCTGTGATCCGGCTCGCCGTGATTGGCAATGACGAAGTCGATCTGCTCCAGGGGAACCGTATCCTTAAGGTTCCGGACGAATTCCTTGGCGTAAGGGCTCCAGACCGTTTCGATGAGGGCAGTTTTTTGGTCCCTAACGAGATAGGAATTGTAGCTGGACCCCCGGTGGGTCGAGTATTCTTCGCCGTGGAATTTGCGAAGTTCCCAGTCAATCTTGCCTACCCAGGTGATATTTTCTTTGAGTCTGAAACTCATATTGGTGACCTCATTCCTTGACTCATAATTGTTTGACGATTTACAATGGGAAATGATTTTGTATTTTCAATAATATCACAAATATGGGGATTACAGAATTCAAAGTCAAGGGATGATTCCCTTGGAGATCTCTTCAATCCCTCTTTTTTCGAGTATTTCTCCCAGCCGCTCTCCTGCCCGGCAGTAATGCATGTAATAATCCAGGGCCATATCGATGACTGCCGGTATTTTTTCGACGGCAAATATCCCGGGCAAGGAGGTTGCGAGACGGGGATGCCGGCCCAGTTTCCCGCCCAGGAGGATGCGGTAGCCTTGAACGTCCGTCTGCAGGGCGCCCGTGGGGCAGGCGGTGATGCATTTGCCGCAGGCCAGGCAGAGGGCTTCCGCAACGCAAGGCGCCGGACCGGAGAAGGAGATCGCGGCTTCCAGGCAGGCTTCCGCGCAAGCATGGCATTGAGTGCAGACTTCATTGGTAACCACAGGCGGGCAGGCGCCGATGAGGCCGATGTCCGCGATCTGGGGCCGGGAACAGGCATTCGGACAGTCGGAGACGGAAACACGGAATTCATGATGGACCTTGAGCGGTCCCGGTACCAGGCTCTGCAAAAAAGCCTTCCAATTCCGGGCCGGGAAAAGTTCCTTGATCTTTTCCGTCAAGCCCCCGCAAACAACAGCGCGGTTGGGGCAGCCGCGGGGTCCGGAGCAGGTTTCCACCTGGTAACCGGCAAGAGCGGGGGCCACTCCCGGAAGGGCTTGGCGGACCCTGTCCTGGTGTTCAGTTACCCGATCAGTTGGGTTATTCATGCTTTTCGGCCCTTTCATGATTCACCTCCTGCGCCCCACTTTATTCTTGCCTCGCCGCCACATTGCCGGATAAGCCGCGGTTCCGCATTGACTTATGTCAAAAGGAAATGCTATTTCGACCAAGGAGGATTGCCATCTATGAAAATCGTAGAACAGATTGCCGCCACTCCTCTCTTTGAAGGCCTGCCGAACGACCAACTGGAAGAGTTGGCAATGATTGCCCTTACGCAGCGCCTCGAGCGGGGCCAGGTCATCTTTGCCGAAGGTGACCCCGGGAGCGGCTTTTACGTTTTGATGTCGGGGCGGGTCAAAATTTTCAAACTTTCACCGGACGGCAAAGAACAGATCCTGCATTTCATGCCGCCTGGCGAACCCTTCGGCGAGGTGGCGGTCTTCGCCGGGGAGCGTTTCCCTGCCTATGCAGAGGCCATTGAGGACAGCTACGCCCTGTTTTTCCCCAGAGCGGGTTTTATGGAACTCATCGGCAAGAATCCCGCTCTCGGCCTGAATATGATGGCAGTATTGGCGCGGCGCCTGCGAAAATTTGCCACGATGATCGAGGCCCTTTCCCTGAAAGAGGTACCCGGGCGGCTGGCCGATTATTTCCTCTCCCTGGGCGGTGCGGGGGATAAAAGCGGCTGGCTGACCCTCGATATATCCAAAAATCAGTTGGCCAGCCTCATGGGCACCATTCCGGAAACCCTCTCGCGCATTCTGGCCCGGATGGTTAAAGAAGAATTGATCGAAACCAGCGGCCAGCGTCAGATCAGGATTTTGGACAGGGAAGGCCTCCGGAACCTGGCGGAAGGTTTCAGCCGGCTCTAACCGTTTCCTCTTTTTCCCGTGTAAGGGCGATCCCTGTGATTGCCCTTGGTGCTTCACCCGGCCTTCGCATTTATTCATGTTTTCTTACCAAGACCGCACCGAAGAATCCGTCGGTACCGTGGCGGGCCGGGTTGGTCCGGAAAAATCCCTTTTCATCCACCAGGCTGCGGTCTATCGCCGCCGGCGGCGCTACCAGTCGAAATTCTCCGTGCCGTCCCAGGAAGGCGTCGATCACGGCTTCGTTTTCCTCCGTCATGATGGTGCAGACACCGTACACCATTATCCCGCCCATTTTCGTGCAACTGGCGGCGCGGTCCAAAATCCGCCGCTGAAGATCGGCGTTCAGCTCGATATCCCGCTCCTTGAGACGCCATTTTATCTCCGGATTCCTCCTGATGGTGCCCAGACCGGAACAGGGCGCATCGACGAGGACCCGGTCGAACTTCTGCCGCCAGATCGCTGGCGGTTCGGCTGCCGCGTCACCGACCATCGTCTCGATGATTGTGACACCCAGTTTGCCGGCCAGCTCCCTGAGCGAGACGAGTTTTCTTTCCTTGATATCGACAGCCATAATTTCCCCCCGGTCGGCCATCAGTTCGGCCAGGTGGGTAGTTTTGATGCCTGTGCCGGCGCAAAGGTCCAAGACTGTCTCGCCCGGCGGTGGCGCCAGGAGCGGCGCGATTAATTGGGACGCCTCATCCTGCAACAGAACGAGCCCCTTTGCATAGCTCTGCGTGGTCCGCAAGGAGGTGTCCTGCCCGGTTATCACCAGGCCTTGAAGCGAAAATACGGTCTCTTGCGTCTCGATGCCCTCGGCTGCCAGCTCCGCCTTTGCTTCATCCCGCGATGTTTTCAAAAGATTGACCCGGAGCGCTGCCGGCGGGATCTCGTTGTTGGCGGCACAGAGGGCGAGCGTTTTTTCCACGCCCAAGACCTTCATCCAGCGCCTGACCAGCCAAGCCGGATGGGAGTGCACGACGGTGATGTGCTCCAGGGGATCTTCTTCCAGCCGCGGATAGACCAGTTCTTCGCGTTTGCGGAGATAAGTCCGGAGAATGGCGTTCACGAGACCGGCGCCGGCGGGCTGGTGCACTTTGGAGAGCTTGACCGCTTCATCCACTACGGCAAAAAAGGGAATCCGGCTGGTATAGAGGAGTTGGTAAAGCCCGGTCCGGAGGATATTCCTGATGTAGATGTCCAGGGATTCCACGTCACCTTTATAATAAGTCCTGATGATCCAGTCCAGACGTCCCCGCATCCGCAAGACGCCGTAAACAATCTGCGTTAGCAGCCGGCGGTCATGGATGTTTGGCAGGTAGTGAGCGGACAGGCAGGCGTCCAGGAGCGGCTCGGCATAGGCATCCGTTATTGCCACCCGATTGAGTATTTCCACCGCCAAGCCGCGCGGCGTATTGGTTGCCGCTTTTAGGGGCATATTGATCTTCTTCCCAACTCTCGATCTCCCTGGGATCATTAGACAAGATTTTCCAATAATGGCGATGTCCCTTAAGGGCAAATATAACGCCCGACATATCCCGCTTGCACGTCCCGGCCCTACGTCCCCAAGACCGTTCCCGGCCGAAGCTGATAACCTCGCAGAAAATTCTCCACGGCCATCCTTTTTTTATTTTCCAGCTGCACGTCCAAGAGGTGCACATAGCCGCCGCCGGCTGCCAGTTTCATTGCCTTACCCTTTTGGCTGATCACCGTTCCCGGTGTTTCGTTCACGGTCGCCGCCTCCGCCTTGGCCCCGAGGATTTTCAGCTTTTTGCCGTCGATAAATGTATAAGCTCCCGGAACCGATGACAAGCCCCGGATCAGGTTAACGATCTTCTGGCAGTCTTGAGACCACTGGATGAGACCATCCTCTTTCTTCAACCTTGGGGCATAGGTGGCGGCCGTTCGGTCTTGGGGCACGGGATTGGCCGTGCCCTCAACCATCATCTCAATAGCCCGGATGAGCAATTCCGCTCCCCAACGGGCCAGCCGGTCATGGAGTTGATCGAAAGTCTCTTCCGTCCCGATGGGGGTCTCAGCCTGCAGGATGATGTCGCCGGCATCCAGTTCCTCCGCCATCTGCATGATGGTGACACCCGTCTTTTTCTCGCCGTTGATGATCGCCCAATTGATCGGTGCGGCCCCCCGGTATTTAGGTAGCAGGGAAGGGTGGATGTTAAGGCAGGTCAGGGGTGGACGCTCGATTATCGCACGGGGGAGCAGTTGCCCGTAAGCCGCCAGGACGACGAGATCCGGAGCCAGCTGACGGAAAGTTTGGAGAAAGGCTTCGCTGCCGACCCGCGCGGGCTGCAGGACCGGTAGACCCTGGGCCAGCGCCAGGACCTTGACCGGCGGAGGTTGCAAAATCTTGCCCCGTCCCTGCGGCCGGTCGGGCTGCGTGACGACCCCGACGAGGGGATAGTTCCGTTCCACCAGGAGGGCCAACGCCGGAACGGCAAATTCCGGTGTTCCCAGAAAGAGGATGCGGGGGGTGGTCATGATGCTAAAGCTTTTCCCAACTGTTTTTCAATCTTGGAACCCTCGTCACTTGACCGTTTTCGGTGCTTCCGAAACGAAGAGACTCTCTCTTGTCACGCAAATTTATTACGTCATCTCCGGCCTGCATGTCAATGGCAATTTCCGGGGAATTTTTCGGGGTGATGGGTGGGCGCTGGACTGGGCAAGGGGGCAGGTCAAACCTGCCACAACAACTCGCATGGTTGCCGGCGGAGGGCCGGCGATTGACAAAAAAAGTGGATGATAAGGACCAATCCCTACCATCCACTTATGTATACTGAAGCCGGCCTTAGATTGCCACTCTTCAGATTATCTGCAAGGGGGGGGTCGGTGGGTGGAGAGGAGGGTAAAAACCACCCACCGACTTAAAACTCAGAGTTTTGTACCTTAGAACTGCTTGCTTTACCAAATCCCCTCTTCGGGAGAATTTTGCTTTTATATAGCAATATGAATGCCACTTGGGAGATTTTCTCTCATCCGAAAAATAGAAATTTATAATATCAATTAATACAGTAACTTATAGTTAATAAAAAGCAAATAAATTATTGGGTTATCTTACGGAGGAAAGGCAAAAGGGAATTGCAACAAGATTATGTGCGCAAATCGCACATAATTGAATGGATATAGTTTATAAAAAGCCATTTATTGGCTATTTTTAGTGTTCGGAAAGCGCACATTATGTTCGGAAAGCGCACGGTAACATCATCAATGTAATTCAATTATCCATCGTCAGCGGTAGGCGATGTTTTCTCTTCAGTTCCCTCAGAAGTTTATATCGTGAGATGCCAAGTAAATGCGATGCCTTGCTCTTATTGCCTTTGCTCAGTTCCAGGGCCTTGTTGATAATTTTTTCCTTTACATCCCTCGTTATTTTCACTGTCAGTGCCTCGAAGTCGATGCCTTCCGCCGGTAGGACAGGTGAGAAGCTGTAAAGGGAGAGCTGGTTTTCTTCCCGGGGGGCGGCAATTTTTACTTCTGCCGGTAGGTATTCCGGTGTAATGATGTTTCCCATATCCTGGAAGATCATTACCCGTTCGATGATGTTTTTCAATTCCCGGACATTTCCGGGCCAGGGGTAACCGCGCAGGATCTGGGCGGCCTCCTCGCTGAAGCCTTTAACCTTCTTGCCGAACTTTTTGTTGAATTCCTCCACAAAATATTCTGCCAGGATCAGGATGTCTTCGCTTCTTTCCCTTAAAGGGGGAACGAAAATGGGTACCACGCTAATCCGGTAGTAAAGGTCTTCACGGAATGTCCCTTCCGCAACCATGCGGTTCAAATCACGATTCGTGGAGAAGATGAACCTGACGTCGAGCGGGATGTTTTCCGTGCCGCCCAGCCGCCGCACATGACTATCCTCCAGGACACGGAGAAATTTTGCCTGCAGGGGCATGGACATTTCCCCGATTTCATCGAGCAGCAACGTTCCGCCGCTGGCATATTCCAGAAGGCCAATTTTCTTCTTTTTGGCGTCCGTAAAGGCGCCGGCCTCGTAGCCGAAAAGCTCGCTTTCCAACAGCGTTCCGGGTATGGCGGCGCAGTTTACATCGACGAAGTGCCTGGAGTTGCGATTGCTCTGTTTATGGATTGCCCGTGACAGTAATTCTTTTCCCGTACCGCTGGCGCCCCTGATCAGCACGCTGGTATTGTGCCCGGCAACTTCCTCGATGGTACGGAAAATGTTCATCATATTTGGCGATTTACCGAGGATATTGTGGAATCCCAAGAGCATGTGCTCCCGCTCCTTGAGCTTGTCCACCTCTGTTTTCAAGGATTTGGCTTCCTGGGAAAGCATGGCATGCAGCATGGCGTTATCGAAAGAAGTGGCGGCGTTATTCACCAGGATGTCAAGGATGTTCACCTGCTCCTCCGGATAACCGTTTGCTTCCTTTGCCAGGTAAAGGGCGCCCAGGACCTTCTCTTTGATGTAAATGGGGAAGGCGATCTCGGAAACGAAGCCCTCGAATACCGGCGTCCCGGCAGGGAGATAAGACGCGGCCTGCTTCTTCAATACCATGTTGGTATCCATGGCTTTTCTGATGATGCTTTTTTCGATCTTCCCCCTGTATACTTCCATCGTGCCGGGGAGCAACCGGCCTTGGTCGCTGACCAGGCACAGTTCGGTTTCCCTACCCGTAAGGTAGAGGAAGGCCCTTTTGACCCGGGTTATCTCCACCGCTTTGGTCAGCAGAATGCCGGCGATTCTTTCAATTTGGATGCCGCTGAAATTCATGGTCGAGACGGCTTCCTGCAAGATTGTAAGATGGCTTATCTTTTCCGCGTCCTTTTCAAAAAGCCGGGTGTTATAGATGATGATGCTCATTTGACTGGCAAAGGTGAGCAGCAGATTGATCTCCTCCGGGAAAAATTTTGTTTCCTCCCGGCGCCATGACACGACGATGCCGATTACTTCATCACCGATTTTGAGCGGTGCACAAAAAATGGACCCCCGGTCGCCGATATTGGTCAATTTACGGTCCGCTTCGGTTATCCGCGGGTCCGTGGCCATATCTTCAATGGCGATCAATTCGCCGGTTTTTACGACCTTGGAGGCCAGGCAATCGTGTTTCTGAATGTCCAGTAAGGTGGCAAAAGACTTTTGCGACTCTTCCGAGCTGAAGTTTTTTATGGCCTTGGTTCTCAAGTAGCGTTTGCCCGCGTCAAATAGTCGGATGACCCCGTAGTCGAAACCGATCGTTTCGACCAGTTCGTCGAGGATCCGGGACAGGACTTCTTCCAGGTTCGACGGGGCGGTCAGTAGTTCGCTGATGCGGAATATGCTTTCGAGTAGCTTATCCTTGTCCAGGAGCGGCGCTACTGCCCGTCGCGGGGTATTTTGGTTGGGCGATGATGTCGGCAATTCTTTTTACCTTCACTTATAGCAATGACTATGCTTCATTTAATAACATACTGAGCACCGTTGTCAATTTGATAGTATCCTCGTCGGCTTTTCTCAGCCTGGCGCTTACGATGCCGGCGAGATTTTTCAGAATGCGGTAACCGAATTCGCAATCCGCTTCCGCCAGGTTCAAAAAATCATCTTTGTCTATTTTGTAGAGGATACAGGATGTTACGGACCGTACGGTAGCGGTCCGCCTTAGTTGCTCCAGCAGTGCCATCTCGCCGAAAACGGCATGGGAACTGGCGTCGAGCCGGGTAAAAACCTTGCTTTTTTCCGTTATCTCTTCGTCTTCCACTTCGGCCATAATGAGTCTCTTTATTACCTCGACCGTGCCTTCCATGATGACGTACATGCTGTGGCCCAGCTCGCCTTCTTTCATGATGACATCATTTTCGGAAAAGCGAACGGGCCGGCAGATGTGCAGGACTTTCCTTATTTGTTCCGGCGACAAGCCTTTAAAGAGCTCCGTTCCTTGCAGGAGAGAAACGTCGGTGTCCATCGCTTTACTCCCTACTCTGAGTTTTTGGATTTAAGGGCATCCGCTGGCCAAGTAAAACGGCGGAATCATCGCCGGTGATAACGTATCCGTCTTCCGGATTGATAATGGTCCTGATCGCTTCTTTTTCGTGAAAAAGCTCTCTTTTCGCTTCCTTCAGTTTTTCTTTGATGAAGACATCGATAACTGAAGAGTTATCTGAAAGTATGTCATCCAGTCTAACGGATTTTTTTTCCTGCAGAAAACCGATCAGGATGGCCTGTTGTTTATCCCGGTAGTATCGGGAGAGCACGCCGAAGGTACTGCCGATGAATTGACGGGGTATCTCCGCGCGCCATAATTTGTTGCTGTCGCCGAGGGACAAAATGTTGGAAAACAGGCGCGGGATGCCGGGTGAGTTGATGGCGCTGGCCAACAGGGAGCCGATATGCTCCCCACGGACGATGATCTCATCGACGTTGGCCCTTTTCAGATGCGGCTTGTTTTCGCTGTCCAGCAGTTCAGCAATCGTTTTTATGGAGGGGGCCAGTGATTTGATCGCCAGAGCGGCCAGCGTGGTGCGCTCGTCCAATCGATCCTTGGCGTGCGTTCCGGAGGTGTCGGCCATTATCAGGGCGAACTTCGCTTTCGTGATATTGGCCCGCAATAGTACCTCTTCATGGACATAGTTTCCCCGGAGAAATTTCAGACTGTATTTGCCGTACTTGAGCTTGAGAGAATCGACTTCATCGACGGAAAGTTCGTTGATCATGACAACGGTTCTGTCTTTGACGGTGCTGTGGGTAGTCAGGCCCCGCAGAACCTCTTCGGTGTGCTGGTTCCAGCCGCAGATGACAATGTGATCCTTTTCTGTGATGGATTCCAATCCCTTACCCTCCTTAATCTTCCTTTCCACAAACAGGGAGGCAATCGTGGCCGTAAACAGGGACATGAGGCCTACGCCGGAGCAAATGAGCACCAATCCGACGACCCTTCCCCCCAGGGAGACGGGATACTTATCGCCGTAACCGACGGTGGTCATGGTCACCACCGCCCACCAGATACCATCCCATAACGAATAGATATTGGAATCCTTGCGGAGGCCTTCAAAGAATAAAACCCCCGCCGCACAGAGGAAAATCACACATACTGTGATGACCAATATCTGGAAGAACCGTTCGCGGTACAGCTTGGAAAAATGTATTAAAAACTTGGAAATCATAGGCACAGGTATCTTTACAGTCAACGATGATCGTAGGCCGCAAAATGCATGCTGAAAATGGCCCGTCCCTGGGTAGCGGAGCGCAGGTCGGTGGAATAGCCAAACATCGCCTTCAAAGGCACCCGGGCCTTGATTTCAGTGATGGGGCCGCGGGGGATGACCGATTGGATCTCCCCCCGCCGGGAGTTGATATCGCCGATCACTTCACCCCCAAATTCGGCCGGGGCAATGATATCGACCATCATGATCGGTTCCAGCAATACGGGCGATGCCTGCAGACAGGCGTCTTTGACGGCGGTGGAAGCAGCTATTTTGTAAGCTAGCGGCGAAGATTCACTTTCCCGGAAAGAACCGCCTTTAACGATTATTTTCAAGTCGACGATGGGATAACCGCCTAGGACGCCGCTTTGCAGTGCTTCCTGGATGCCGTTTTCAATCATGGCCTGATACTCCGCAGGAAAAGGCGGCTCACTAGCGTCCGTCTGCCAGATAATCTCGTTACCCTTTCCCCGTTCGGCGGGTTCGATCCGGATCCGCACATGGCCGAAATGTTTTTTGTCTCCCAGTTCTTTTTCGAAGATGCCTTCCGCTTCCGTCGGTTTCTGAATTGTTTCACGATAGACTACGCGTGGCTGGCCCACGTTGATGTGGGTATTGAATTCTCTCACCAGGCGGTCGACGATAATGTCCAGGTGGAGTTCTCCCATACCGGAAATCACCGTTTGGGCCGTTTCGTCGTCGTATCTCACCTTCAGGGTGGGGTCTTCTTCCATCAGTTTGTTGAGGGCCGGCAATAGTTTTTCCTGATCCGCCGAAGTTTTGGCTTCAATAGCCTGACTGATGACCGGTTCGTAAAATTCGATGGGTTCCAGGAGGATCGGATGGAGTTCGTCACAGATGGTGTCGCCGGTCGTGGTGTCCTTCAGACCGACGACGGCGACAATTTCGCCCGCCCCGGCCTGCTCGATCCTTTCCCGTTTGTTGGCATGCATTTTGAGCAGCCGGGCAACCTTTTCCTTCTTCCCTTTGGCGGCATTGTAAACATCGGCTCCGGCCAGCAAGCGGCCGGAATAAATCCGCAGGTAGGTAAGTTTTCTGCCTTCGTCCTGCATGATTTTGAAGGCCAGGGCCGCTAAAGGTTCTTTATCGCTGCTCGGACGTGTTTCCATCTGTTTGGTCAGAGGATTGGTTCCGGCAACGGGGGGAACATCGAGGGGCGAGGGGAGATAATCCACCACCCCGTCCAAGATCGGCTGAATGCCCTTGTTGCGCAAGGCGGCGCCGCACAGGACAGGCACTATTTTTAACGACAGGGTGGCCTGACGCAGGGCAGCCTTGATTTCGCTTTCCGGGATCTCCAGGCCATTCAGGTACTTTTCCGCCAGTTCGTCATCCACCTCGGCCAGGGCTTCGACCATTTTTTCCCGGTATTCCTGGCTCGACTCCCTTGCTTCCGGTGGTATGTTAGCAAGATTATAGGACAATCCCTGAGTAGTTTCGTCCCAGGTAATCAATTGACGGCTGATAAGATCGATCACGCCGATAAAGCATTCTTCCTCGCCTATGGGGACCTGGACAGCCACTGGCCGAGAGCTGAATCTTTCTTCCATCATCTTGACGGCGCCCCAAAAATTGGCCCCTACCCGGTCCATTTTGTTGATGAAGGCGATCTTCGGCACCCCATACTTGTCGGCCTGATGCCAGACCGTTTCCGACTGCGGCTCCACCCCGGCAACGGCATCGAAGACCACTACCGCACCATCCAGGACGCGGAGGCAACGCTCGACTTCAATGGTAAAATCCACATGGCCCGGCGTGTCGATGATGTGGATTTCATGATTCTTCCAGATACAGGTGGTGACGGCCGAGGTAATGGTGATGCCCCGCTCCTGCTCCTGCGGCATCCAATCCATTACGGCCGCTCCGTCATGGACCTCTCCCATCTTGTACGATTTTCCCGTGTAATAAAGGATCCTCTCCGTCACCGTCGTCTTACCGGCATCGATATGGGCGACAATACCGATATTCCTGGTTTGGGAGAGTTTTGTTTTTGGCGGCATCAAACTACCTGGCCTTACCTGGCGCTGGGCGCCAGCAGGTCTCTGTTACTGGAAAAGGAACGTCTCGTATCAATGTGTCCCCCGATGGAGAACAGCTCTTTGCCGTCCACCTGCAATGCGACTTCCTTGATGGACGGGATGTTGGCCGTCAAGGTATTGGTCAGGGAATAAATCGTGGCCATCTCACTGGCGCTGCCTTTAGGGTGATTCTTAAGCAGGTTTTTGCCGAAGCTGACGTACGCCCGCTGGCCGCCTTCGATCTTCACACTTTGCAACTCCGTTCGAGCCGGGAAGGTGTTGACGAGATTGGTTTTCGAACCTTCCAGCAAGGCCTTGACCAATTCCCGGGCCTGCCCCGTGCTGTCTTTTTCTTTAGGGATATGTCTTCTTTCCGGCACCAGGAAACGTTCATTGGCATCGGAGAAATAGAGGTTTACCAGCCATTTTTCCCTTCTTGCCGAGCCTCCTTTGCCGGTGACGGGCGGGTAAAGGGAGTCAAAAAGGGCAATGAACAAGAAAATCAAAGATCCGAAAATGGTCAAAGTTATCGCCGCTGTAATGAGCAGGCGGGTTCCCTTTTTCTTCTTCTTAGATTTTATGTCACTGGTGCGCTTCTGCTTCTTTGTGGCCATACTAAATATACCTGCTATTCATTTCTACCGTTCACCCACCAGTCGCTTTTATCTTTAAACCACCACTCCGAAGAATCGGTGGCCAATATTGCTTCCGCTAGTTTTTTGGCCGTATCCGTACAGAGCCTCTTTAAAGCATAGGCTATCCATTCCTGGCTGTACTTGTTTCCCAGGTCTCCGTGTTCCTTTAACTGGAGGATGAGAGACAGCTGGTCGGCGTCGTGGGCCAAAAGCGATACCCTGGTTTTTTTCTCGTTGAATTCGTTGGCCACGGTTTCAATTTCTTGGCCGAAGAATAAAGTATCGGCCAGGTCTTTAACGGCCTTCTTTTCATCAACGGCAACATATTTTTTGTTCACGTAGTTCATATCGCCGGTTCTTGTTTCCGGCAAGTCGTGGAGGAGACACATTTTCAACAGCTTCAGTTCGTCGATGTCTTTTTCTAACTTGCTTATAACGTAACCAATGAATATGGTTCTACAAACATGTTCAGCAACGGATTCACGACCGGAACCGAGAAATTGGAAACCGGTGCGGGGCGTCTTATTCAACATGCCCACTTCAAATAAAAAATTGGCGAGATCTTTCATGATTTTTTCAAAGTTCCGATTCGATTCCCCATCATCGTGGAGACCCGCTTGACCTGTTGCTGGAGGGCAGCGACCCCTTCCGGTTTCAGAAGCAGCAGCTTGTCCAATTGCTCTTTCCAGTATTCCAGGCATTCAATTTCGTTATCCTTTACTTTCTTGGCAAACTGAGACTGGAACTCCTTTGCCAGGGCGGATTGGTCATCTTTCATTGCTGGGCCTCCTCTTGCCACGGGCCGGGTTGGCATTTCTATGCCTCGTTGCCGCCGATGGGGCGATAACTTCAATAAAAACCCGGCCGCAAAGACGGGCCATTATATCACTAAAGTCGGAATTAGCAACCGCGAAGTTGTCCCGCAAAGTTGCAGGGTCGGGGCTTAGGGCATCGTTTGCGGTGTCCTAAGCACGGATAATCATGATTAGGAGTGATCTTTGCGATTGCACCAGCGAACTGACTGCCGGATACATCCCTCCGCAATTACAATCTGGGATATTGTGCTTGACGCTGATTGCCAAAGTCTTATAGAAGGTGATGGTTGGGTGCGTATGGGACACCGTTTGTGACGTTTGGGAAGGGCAAGCCGGGATTGCGGGGGCGGGCCTGCCCCAGGGCCTCAGAAGGGGAAATGCCGGGTGATCATGCAAAAAAAACCAGTGCGACAGCCTTCTCTTTGGGTGCCTTCCCTTTATGTCGCCGAAGGTATTCCTTATATCATCGCCATGACGGTTTCCGTGGTGCTGTATAAACGACTGGGGATCTCCAATACCGATATTGCCCTCTATACGAGTTGGTTCTATCTGCCTTGGGTTATCAAGCCTTTTTGGAGCCCCGTGGTGGACATGTATCGGACCAAGCGCACCTGGATTGTGGCGATGCAACTGCTGATCGGCAGTTCCCTGCTCGGTGTGGCTTTCTCGATTACCGCCACGGGTTTCTTCCGCTATACCCTGATTTTCTTCTGGGTCATGGCCTTCGCTTCCGCCACGCATGATATTGCTGCGGACGGATTTTACATGCTGGGCCTCCGGCAGGATGAACAAGCGGCCTTCGTGGGGGTCCGTACGATCTTTTACCGCGTGGCCACGATTGCCACTAAGGGTGGGCTGGTGATTCTGGCGGGCCTCCTGGAGGTATGGAACCTGTCCGTCAGTTCGGCCTGGTCACTAACTTTCCTCATTACGGCGGCCGTCTTCGCGGTTCTGTCTCTTTATCACCTTTTCGTCCTGCCTTTTCCACCCCCCGACCGGCCGGCGCCCCTCTCCGCGGTAAGCAATCGTCTCGCCGATTTCTTCCGGATCATGCTCCTTTTTTTCCGGAAAAAGGATGCCGCGGCCGTCATTGCTTTTTTTATTTTCTATCGGTTTGCCGAGGCGCAGCTTGTCAAAATGGTCGTCCCCTTTCTGCTCGACCCCCCGGAGCGGGGCGGCTTGGGGTTGACGACCGGAGAAGTGGGTTTCGTTTACGGCACCGTGGGCGTCATTGCCCTAATGGCCGGCGGGCTGCTGGGGGGCTGGGCCGTTTACAGAAAGGGTTTGAAATACTGGCTTTGGGTGATGGTTTGTGCAATGCACTTACCCGACTTGATCTTTGTTTATCTTTCTTATGCCTTACCGCGTAACCTGCTGCTGATCAATCTGGCCGTAGCGGTGGAACAGTTCGGCTACGGTTTCGGTTTTACGGCTTTTACCTTGGTAATGATCCGGGCGGCGGAAGGTGAATACAAAACCGTCCATTATGCCATCGGCACCGGTTTTATGGCCCTCGGCATGATGTTGCCCGCCATGACCAGCGGGTGGCTGCAGGAACTGCTGGGGTACCGGAATTTCTTCATTTGGGTGGTTATATCCACCCTGCCGGGATTCTTGGTCACTGCTCTGATTAAGATTGAGCCGGAATTCGGGAAAAAGGAGTGACGAACAGAATCCGCATGGGCAGGTCATCGATCAGGACAGCCTTCATCCTTGGCGCCGGGCTGGGCGTTCGCCTGCGTCCGCTAACGGATACCTGCCCGAAACCCCTGCTGCCTTTGGGGGGGCGGCCCATCATCACCCATGCGATGGAGCATCTTTTAACGGCTGGTGTGGAGCGCTTCATCGTCAATACCCATCACCTGGCCCCCGTTTATCACCAGGTATTTCCCGATAGCAGATGGCAAGGGATACCGATCGTCTTCCGTTACGAACCTTGCCTGCTCGATACGGCCGGCGGCCTGAAGAATATCGAGGATCTTCTGGAAGGGGATGAGGGCCTTCTGGTATATAACGGAGACGTTGTGAGCGACCTCCCCCTGCAACGACTGCTGGCTGCCCACCAGGAGGGCGGCAGGGAGGTTACCCTGGCCTTGCGAAGCAGCGGCGTTCCGCTCAATGTGTGTATCGGCGAGCAAGCGGCGATATGTGATTTCCGTGGCGTCCTGGGTGCTCGGGGCAAGAATTGCCTCTTCACCGGCATCTATATCGTGCAAAAAAGGTTTCTGGCGCGGCTGGAACCCGGCCGGCCGGAGTCGGTTATCGACGTCTTTCTCCGCATGATCAGGGAAAATACAGGCGACTTGGCCGGCCTTATTATCGATGATGGGATGTGGCATGATGCCGGTTCCCTGGAGGAATATGAACAATTGAAGGGAATATTTCCGGCTGAAAGAAGGTGCGGAAAGTGACCTTATCCCCGGCAATGATCGGTGAGGCTGTTCGTGGGGTAATGTCTCTTGATGAAGACCAGCCTCTGGAGATCGTTTCTATCGTCCGGGGGGGCTCCGCCCGGTCTTTTTACCGGGTCCGTTACGGAGGACAGGGCGCCAGTCTGGTCTTCGTGCACTATAGCAGCGACCGCCGGGAGAATAAGTATTACGCCGCTCTTGCCGGATTTCTGCAAGATGCCGGCATTGCGGTGCCGCGTATCCTTCATCATGACGCTGTCCGCGGTTTCCTCCTGCTGGAAGACCTGGGTGAAGACGATCTTTGGCACCATCGCCGGGAAGCCTGGGACAGGCGCAGGAAATATTATTTTCAGACCTTGGAGATGATCAGGAAGTTGCACATGGTAAAGGAGGAAGCCCCCCGGCTGGCCGGCATTCCCTTGATGGAGGCCTTTGACTTGGCGCTGTACCGTTGGGAACGCCAATATTTTTTAGAGCATTTCGTGCGGGGCGTCTGCGGCATAGAACTGAAGAGCGCCGAAGCAGAGGCGCTGGAAGGAGAATTGGCCCTGCTGGCGGAGGAGCTGGCGGGTATGCCGTCTTGCCTGATCCATCGGGACCTGCAGTCCCAGAATGTCATGATCCGCGGTGGGGCACCGGTACTGATCGATTTTCAGGGAATGCGCTTTGGCCATCCCTGCTACGACCTGGGATCGCTTCTCTATGATCCTTACGTTTCCTTCAGCGGGTCGGAGCGGGAGGAATTATTGCAGCACTACTACAACGCCGTGCCCTGCCCCGGATTTGGCCTGGATCATTTCCGGGAAATATTCCGCCAGGCCGCCGTGCAGCGTCTCATGCAGGCCCTCGGCGCTTACGGGTTTCTAGGCCGGCAAAGAAGCCACCCGGAATTCCTGGGCCACATCCCTTCCGGCCTCGCCAACCTCATCGAGGCGGCAGAGCGAAATCCGCGGCTATCGAGGATCAGGAAGCTGGCGCTTCGTTGCCGGGAGCGCCTCAATGCTTAACTCCGATAAACGGGATAGATAATTTCCTCCTTGCCAAAATTTTAAAATGAGCGGATAGACGGTGCCGGTATCGATGGCCTTCACCTGCAGCCGCAGTTCCTTGGCCTTTTTGGCTTCACCGGGGAAAAAGATGAAGCCGTGAGCAATCTCGTGCGGTTTTACCGCCCGCCTCTCCAGCGACCTGGTTTTCAGGTCTTCGCTGATCTGCGATTGCACATCCCGGTTATCCATCCCCTTAGCGCCGCCTCCCACTATCCCTGCCGTTGCGCCGATAGTAGCGCCTTTCAAGGCAGCATCACCGACGTTATGGCCGGAGACGATGCCGATGGCCGCACCGATGAGGCCGCCTGCCGCACCGGCCAGCGCCCCATACTTGGCGCCTTCCGGCATTACCTTGCCCAGTTCCGTTTTCTTGGTCAGCCGGTCATAGGCCAGTTTCTGATCGAGAATCGGCCAGAGGTTGTCTTCCACATCGACGAGGAACGTTTGATTGGACACTATCTCCAAAGAATGGCCCCCTCGGTTGTCAAAGGTTACCTGGACAGGGAGGATCGCGTCCCTGATATTAAAGCCGAAAGCGGCCTTGGCTTCATCCTTGCCGTCGAAAGACTGGGCGGCGATGGTCGCATCGGCGGCTTCTGTAGCGTTCAGGAGTGAAGAGGGCATTTTAAAGGGAACAACCTGCCTTTCGTAACGTGTACAAGCGGAAAGGACCGCCACCAGTAATATAATCGCCATCAGACGTATGCCTGTCATGTGTTTCATAACTCTGTCTCCTTTTTTACGATTCCATGCTCCCATGGAGGTGCTTAATTTTGGTCTAATATACCTGTAGAAATGGTCAATGTCAATGTTATGCCCCTTGGCGGGGAAGGGCTGGCCATGCTATGGGCACCGCCAACGATGCTTCTACAACGATGTGGTCGCAACCGGGTTATTTACGAAAGCGGCGGCCTCCTCCCCGGCCACACGGCCCGTGGAAAAGGCCGCCTGTAAATTGTAACCCCCCGTATCGGCATCGATATCCAGTACCTCACCGCAGAAAAAAAGCCCGGCGAGCATTCGCGAAGCCATGGTGCGGGGATCGACTTCCTTGAGCGATACGCCGCCGGCAGTCACAATAGCCGCGGCCATGGGCAGGGGATGGAGGATATCGAAGGTCAGGAACTTCAGATGAGTGAGCAGTCTTTCTCGCTCCAATGCCGTTATCTGGTGGGCCGGCTTGTCGGGGGGAATGCGGGTCAGGGCGACGAAGGGATCGATCAGTTTGGCGGGTAGTAATCCAGCCAGGATACGACGGTAGTGGCGCTTGCTGAAATGGTCGAAATCCCTTTGCAATCTTGAGCGCAATTCTTCCCGGTCCAGGGCGGGCTTGAGATCTATGGCCACACTGACGGGGCCGCAGTCCAAGGCATCCACGATGGACAAACTCATGAGCAGGGTGACGGGCCCACCGATGCCAAAATGGGTCATCATCATCTCTCCCTGACGGCTTTCGAGGACCGGCGGGGCCGGCCGCCTGGCAAACCCCCCCCCGCTATCCTCGTTTATCCTGAGGGAGCTATCGATCTTTGCTGCCGGGCATTGGAAAGCCGTCAGGCGGACGTTCCGCAGGCTTACCCCCTGCATGGATTTTGCCAGCTCACGGTTGTCCACCACCAGCGGCGTCAAGGCAGGGCGCAGTTTAATTATTCTATGCCCGACGGCCTTTGCCATACCGTAGCCGTCGCCGGTGGAACCCGTGGCCGGATAGGTGGCTCCTCCCGTAGCCAGAATGACTGCGGCGCCGGGAACAAAACCTCGTTCCGTCTCCACGCCCGCTACCCGCCCGTTATGGCCAATGATACGCCTTACGGGAGCATGCCGGTCAAGTTTTACGCCCTGAGTGGAAATAAAGCGCAGGAGCGCTGCTACCACATCCCGGGCATCGTCGGAGACCGGAAAAATTCTGCCGCCCCTTTCAATCTTGGTTTCCACGTTATGTTGCCGAAAAAAAGACAGCAGGTCTTCGCGGAAAAAACGATGGAAGACCTGACGGAGAAAAAGGCCGTTCGGTCCGTACATGGCGAGAAAATGTTCCAAATCTTTGGCATTGGTGAGATTGCAGCGGGATTTGCCGCTGATCAGCAGTTTTTCTCCGGGTTGATCCATCTTTTCCAGCAGCTGGACGGAGGCGCCCAGTTCGGCGGCGCGCCCGGCAGCCATCAAGCCGCCGGCGCCTGCTCCGACGACAATCACCCTTCTGTTTGTATGGTCGTGGCTGCGGTTTCTCATTAGGCCTTTTCCCCTTGCTGCGTGCCTACCATGCCCTAACGGCCGCTGGCAAGCAGTTAATCAAACGAAGTGCCTAATTAGGGCAAAAATGAGAGGTGCCAGTTCTTTTGTTGGCCGTTGATGCAAAATTCCCCATTGCCTGGGGAGTTATTCTCCATTTTGACAGCCCTCATGAAAAAAATACCCCGAAAAAACCCTTTTATTATCAGCAGCTTGTTCATTTAACGCTGTTTGGCCGGCGGTATCCGGACTTTGGTATGTAGCTTGCTATAGATAAAACATCAAAAACCTAAAAGGAGGTAGTACAATATGAAACGTTTCATGGTATTGGCAATTGGGTTGGCTTTTCTCTGTTCCTCAGTAGCTTTTGCAGCGGATGAGGCCAAGAAGGAAAAGGGCAAGAAGGGCGCGCCCGCGGTAAGTGAACCGGCGGCTGCTGCAGCACCGGCTGAGAAGAAGGACGAGAAGAAGGACGAGAAGAAGGCCGAGAAGAAGGCTGAGAAGAAGTCCGCCAAAAAGAAAGATAAGAAAGACGACGCAGCTCCGGCGGCTAAATAAATTTCTTTTACGGAAAATTTCTTTAACTTTCAAAAGGGCACGGAGACATCTCCGTGCCCTTCTTCTTTGAGAGGCATCACGACTACTTATTAAGCGGTGTGTTTCAAACCTGCAAATTTTATCCCCACCTGTGCCGATTCAGTTAGTGAAGCCAGCCTTTTACACGTCCAGCTATAAGCAAAAATTCGGCAGCAACGTCAACGGTAACAACAGCTTCCCCTGATCGGCCGGACCCCGGTGCGGGCCCAAGCGGATTCTTCCTTTCGGCCTCCGGTTCCCGCGCCTGGTAGCGTCCGAGGACACCCCATGCCTTCTTTTCTTGACAGCAGATAGTTTTCTCACTATGTAAGTAAGTTGACGGGTGTTGGGAGAACATCCGTTGCACGCTCAATTGAACAGCTTAGAGAGGAGTGGGGTATGTCTGGTCTCGAAAAATTGCATAAATGGGTGAACGATATAGCGGCCTTGTGTCGTCCGGACAACGTTTACTGGTGCGACGGCTCCCGGGAAGAATACGAAAGGCTGGCCGGCGAGGCGGTTCAAAAAGGGATTTTGACCAAGCTTAGCGAACAAAAGCGGCCCGGCAGTTATTATGCCCGGTCGACCCCTGATGATGTAGCCCGCGTTGAGGACAGAACGTTTATTTGCTCCCGGAGCAGGGAAGACGCTGGTCCGACGAACAATTGGCAAGATCCGGCGGCAATGAAAGGCCTGCTTCAGGGACTTTACAATAAGTGCATGCAGGGCCGGACGATGTATGTCATTCCTTACAGCATGGGGCCGCTCGGATCGGACAAATCTCATATCGGTGTAGAATTGACGGATTCCATCTACGTAGTTCTCAATATGCGGATCATGACCAGGATGGGCAAACAGGCCCTGGACCTTCTAGTTCAAGGGGGCGATTTTATTCCCTGCCTCCATTCCGTGGGCAAACCTCTGGCGCCTGGCGAAAAGGATACGTCCTGGCCCTCCAACCCCCAGCATAAATATATCGTTCATTTTCCCGAAGAAAAGGCGATCTGGTCTTTCGGCAGCGGTTATGGCGGCAATGCCCTCCTGGGGAAGAAGTGTTTTTCCTTGCGGATTGCTTCGGTAATGGCGCGCGAGGCGGGCTGGATGGCGGAACATATGTTGATCCTGGGGATAACGTCGCCTGCGGGTGAGAAGAAATATATCGCCGGCGCCTTTCCCAGCGCCTGCGGCAAGACGAACCTGGCCATGCTGATCCCCACGATTCCCGGCTGGAAGGTCGAATGCGTGGGTGATGATATTGCCTGGATGAAATTCGGGGCGGACGGGAGGCTCTATGCAATCAATCCGGAAGCCGGGTTCTTTGGCGTTGCCCCGGGCACTTCCATGCAATCCAACCCCAATGCCATGCTGGCCGCAGCGAGTAATTCCATATTTACCAATGTGGCTTTGACGCCGGACGGCGATGTATGGTGGGAGCAGATGACGGAAGAAAAACCTCCCCACCTAATCAGTTGGCTCGGCGAAGACTGGACGCCGGAAAACGGTAAACTTGCCGCCCACCCTAATGCGCGCTTTACCGCCCCGGCAGCGCAATGTCCGGTTATCGATCCCGATTGGGAAAACCCCGCCGGCGTCCCTATTTCCGCCATCCTCTTCGGCGGCCGGCGTTCTTCGGTAGTGCCCCTGATTCATCAAGCCTTCAACTGGCAGCACGGGGTTTTCCTGGGGGCCACCATGTCCAGCGAAACCACGGCGGCGGCTGCCGGCGCCGTTGGCAACCTGCGGCGTGATCCTTTTGCCATGCTGCCCTTCTGCGGCTATCACATGGGGGATTATTTCCGGCACTGGCTGAGTATCGGTCAGAAGACGGCTCCCGAGAAATTGCCCGCCATCTTTTATGTGAACTGGTTCCGCAAGACACCGGAGGGCGAGTGGCTCTGGCCGGGCTATGGTGAAAACAGCCGTGTCTTGAAGTGGGTTGTCGGGCGGATCTCGGGGAAAGCAAAGGCTCAGGAGACGCCCATCGGCTATGTGCCGTCAGCAGATGACCTGGACCTTTCCGGCCTGAACATCTCCCCTGAGGCGGTGGCAGAGGTGCTGGCGGTGGACCACGAAGAGTGGCGCCGGGAACTGCCGGGCATGAAACAACACCTGGATACCTTCGGCGATAAATTGCCGCGGGAATTGCAGGCGGAATATGAAAATCTCAAAAGCCGGCTTGAATAACTGTTAAGGGTCATGGCATCAGGCCATACTTCTTTAGCTTCATGTGCAAGGTCCGGCGCGTGATGTCGAGCCGGCGCGCCGCTTCGCTCTTGTTGCCCCCGGTCTGTTCCAGGGTCTTCAGGATCGCTTCCTTTTCCACTTTTTCCAGCGGGGAACCGGCAGCCAGGCCCTCCGGCGCCGCCGACAGATCGTCGGGGGCCGCTTTTTCCCGCAGGAGCAATAATTCCTCTTCATCCAGGTATTCCGAGCGGGAAAGGACCACGCCCCGCTCCATGGCGTTGATCAATTCCCGGACGTTTCCGGGCCAGCCGTAGCGCAGCAGTTTGTCCATGGCCCGGGGAGTCAGTCCCCGGATCTGCTTGTGATTTTTTTCCGAAAAAAGCTCCAGGTAGTGCTGGGCGATCAGGGGGATATCCTCTCTCCTTTCCCGGAGGGGCGGTACCTCCAGGTTGACGACGTTCAGGCGATAGTAAAGGTCCTCGCGGAAGTGGTGGGCCTCTACTTCCTTGATCAAATCCCGGTTGGTGGCGGCAATGAGCCGCACATCGATCCTGATCGCTTCGTCCCCGCCCACGCGGGTAATCTCCCGTTCCTGCAGCACCCGGAGGAGTTTGACCTGCATGGCCGGCGACATTTCACTGACCTCGTCCAGGAAGATCGATCCCCCATCGGCTTGCCGGAACTTCCCCTCCTTGCGCCGGTCGGCGCCGGGAAAAGCGCCTTTCTCGTGACCAAAGAGCTCGGATTCGAGCAGGGTCTCGGCGAGGGCGGCGCAATTTATTTTCACGAAGGGGCCTTCTTTCCGGTTACTGTTGAAGTGGAGGGCGCCGGCGATCATCTCCTTGCCGGTTCCGGACTCGCCGGCGATCAATACTGTTGCTTCCGAGGGGGCGACCCGGGCCACGGTATCCAAAAGCTTCTCCATCACTTGGGAGCGGCCGATGATGCTTCCCCGGTCAAAGCGGTTGCCCAGGCTGTCTTTCAGCAGCTCATTTTCTTCTTTCAAGCGCTGGTGCTCCATCGCCCGTTCCAGGGATAAGCGTAATTCGGTGAAATTCAGGGGTTTGGTAAGGTAGTCGTAGGCCCCCTTTTTCAGGGCCTCTACCGCTGTTTCAACGGAGGCATAAGCCGTCATGATAATAATAGGAATTGCCGGATTGAAGGACCTGATGACTGTGAGGGCCTCCAGTCCGGAGACCTTGATCATTCTGATATCCATCAGGATCAGATCGAAAGGGCTTTGATGGACCGCCTGGATGGCCTTCTCGCCGTCATCCACATCAACTACGGTGTAATCCCAGCCCGAGATCAGGGTTTTCAGCATAGTGCGGTGGGCCAGGTCATCGTCGACCACCAGGATAATCTTTTTTGCTTTCATAAACGATCCGCATCCCTCACGATAATTGGCAATATAATTGATACCTTGGTCCCCTCTCCTTTAACACTTTCCACGTTAATCTCCCCATCATGAGCTTCGACGATCTTGTGCACGATGCTCAATCCCAGACCTGTGCCTGAGGGGCTGGTGGTGAAATAGGGATCAAAAATATGGGCCAGGTCCTGGCGGTCAATTCCCGGTCCCTCGTCGGCTACGGTGATGGTGGCGCTACTGCCGGGGACGGAAGTAAGTTTGACCGTCAAAACGCCGCCCTCTTTCATGGCCTTCAAGGCGTTTAAATAGAGATTCAACAGCACCTGTTTGATCTTATCCGGGTCCATCATGACCTCCGGAATATCGCTGGCGAGATCGCTGAAAATGACGATGTTCTTCTCGCGGGCCTGGCCCTCCACTACCTTCAGGGTTTGACGGATCAGCGCCGGGAGGTAAGTGGGTTTCTTTTCGGTGGCCACCGGCCGCGCCAGTTCGAGCAACTGGCTGATGACGCGATTCAAACGTTCCACTTCCTGCACCATGATATCGGCCGTTTCTCCGTCTTCGGGATGTTCCCGGTAGCGCTCCTTGAAATAAGTGGCAAATCCCTTGATGGAACTGAGGGGATTCCTGATCTCATGGGCAACGCCGGCCGCCAGGTTCCCCAGGGAAGCGAGGCGCTGGCTCCGGGCAACTTCCTTCTTCAAATGCCTCATCTCGGTCAAATCCCGAAAAAGGATGACATAACCGAGAAAGCCGACTTTATCTTCCTCCAGCCGGGTAGCGATGATCTCCAGGGGAACTGTTTTTCCTCCTGCCACCTGACAATCGATTTCTCTTTCGATAATCCCTCGCTCTGATGCCAGGTTAGCGATGATCTGCCTGAAGGGTTCTGGCAGAATAACATTGCCTTGCTTGCCGATTACGTCCTCCGGGGTTTGTCGGCAGATCGATTCGGCGGTTTGGTTGAAAGAAATGATGTTGCCCTCGGCGTCCAGAGCGACCAGGCCGATGGGCATGTTTTCCATGAGGTTGTCGGAGAAAGCCTTGGCCCGCGACAGTGCCGTCCGTGCCGAGCGGTAACCCTCGGCAAGAAAAAGCAATATAATCCCGGAGGAGCCAATGAGGAGGAGCAGCACCGCCGTCAGAACGGTCTGGCGCCTGGCTTCCTTGCGCGCCTTTTCTATCGTCCCCATTTTTATGCCGAGAAAAATGACTTGCCGTGACGTTGACTCCGCTTTCCGGCCTCTTGACGAGAAGGAATCTTCCGCAGTTTCCTGGCCCGGGAATCTGTCGCCGTCGTCCAGCAGGGGTGAAAAACGGCGGTAAACTTCAAAAGTATCGACGCCATCGGGATTGGGTACCTGTCGCCATTCGATCTTCCGGGAACGGGAAATACGGTCCAGATCCAGCTCTTGCCCATAATATTCGCCAGTCAGCGAGGGATCACTGTCGGCCAGGATCAGCCCCCGGGTGTCGGTGATGGTAATGAAATCAAGATCCGGTTGCTGCGCCGTTTCGATGAGGAGCTTTTGCAGCCGGAAGAAATCGGGTTGTCCTCCCATCCCCTCCGTCCGCACGCCGGCCTCAAAGGATCTGATCAGCGTGTCTCCTTTTTCGAGAAGAACCTGGATCGTGTGTTCCTTTTGTTTACGCAGGCTGTCCAGCGTCAGGAACATGAATATCGGCAACAGGATCACCAGGGCCCCGACGATCAACCAGGGCGAAACGCCATACCAGGCGCTGCGGCCGGTCCCTTTTTTTCTGCGTTTCAGAATCATGAGGTGAACCAATATCATATTTGCATACTTTTTATCCACTATTTTGCGGTTGCTGGATAATTAGTATTCAAAATTTTGCTCTTCCCGGCCAGCAGAGGAAGGCCACAAAAGTATTTAACGAATAATCGTTAAATATCCGGATGTTATATTTGCAATGGGCCTGGCATGTCACTTGCTTCAGACACATGCAGCACGATGGAAGGGAGGAAAAAATGAAGGGGATGAAGGAATTGCTTTCTCTTTCCGGCTTGTTACTGCTTGCCTTGATTTCCGCGCCCGGAATTTTTGGGTCAGACTATCCTGAGGGCGGCGGCCGCGGCGGGGAAGTGGGACAGCGAGGTTACGATTACCGGGGCCATATGATCCGGGAGCGGGAACACTTCAAGGGCCGGGGCGAGCTGCCCGCCTTGTGGGCTAAACTCAACCTGACCGAGACGCAGAAAAGCAGGCTCAAATCCCTCCGGGAAAGCCACGTAAAAGAAATACGCCCCCTGCAGGAGCAAATCTTCGGCAAGGGCGGAGATTTAAGGTTGCTGTGGCTGCAACCCAATCCGGACAAGGAGAAGATTAGCGCCCTGCAAAAAGAGATCAGGAGCCTGAGGGAGCAGATGCAGGAAAAGGCGACAGCCCAGCGTTTAGATGTCCTGAATATCCTGACGGCGGAGCAGCAGGAAAGGATCAGGTTGTTGTTGCCAGCGCCGGGATCCGGTTTTGACGCCAGGGGCGGGATGAAGCCGCGGCCCGGTTCCGGACCGATGGGACCATGACCGGCCGGGCAGGAAAAAGAAAAGGAGGACAACAATTTTGAGTGCCAAGACACATTCGCTGTTCAAGTCTGTTTTTACCACTGTCTTGTGGGGGATCACGCTGTTTGCGCTGCCGCCTTCGCCCCTCCGGGCGGCGGAGAAGGTGGAGAGCTTCGATCTGAGTACTGCTATCGTCAAAGTGGCCAAACAAAACATCCCGGCGGTGGTGCATATTGAAGTGACGGAACGCCGGGAGGCAACAATTCCGTTATTGCCTTTTGGCAATGATCCTTTCCTGCGCCGTTTTTTTGATACTCCCGAGACGTCGAGAAAGTTCAAACGGGAAGTCAAGGGTCTGGGAACCGGTATGATAATTGATGCGGCGGGGCACATCCTGACCAATCATCACGTGGTGGGAGGGGCAACCAAAATCGAAGTTTTACTTTCCAGCGGGCAGCGTTATCCCGCCGGCCTCATCGGCACTGATCCCAAGACAGACCTGGCGGTGATCAAGATTGAATCCGGGGAGACGCTGCCCCACGTGACTTTTGGTGATTCCGATAAGGTGGAAGTGGGAGAATGGGTCGTGGCGATCGGTCACCCGCGCGGGCTGGACCAGACCGTTACCCAGGGCATCATCAGCGCCAAACACCGGCGGGGGATTACGGACCCGGGCAGCTACCAGGATTTCTTGCAGACCGATGCGGCCATCAATCCCGGCAACAGCGGCGGCCCGCTTCTAAATCTGAAAGGCGAGGCGATCGGGGTCAATGCGGCGATCGTCTCTCAATCCGGCGGTTCGGAAGGGATCGGCTTTACCATCCCGAGCAATATGGCCCTCGCTGTAGCCAGGGCCTTGATTGACCATGGCAAGGTGGAACGCGGCTGGCTGGGTGTAAGCATTCAGGATCTGACGCCGGAACTGGCATCGTCCCTTCACCTGGAAAATCGAAAGGGGGCGCTGATTGCCGAGGTAGTGAAGGGTGGACCTGCGGAAAGGGCCGGTCTGAAGAAGAATGATCTGGTAATCGCTTACGGCAGCAAAGAGATTCCCAGTTCCCTGGCGTTGCGCAATGAAGTGGCGGCAACGGCCGCCGGCAGGGAAGTTAAGATCGTTGTGCTCCGGGAAGGTAAAAAACAGGAATTGACTGCTAAAATCGATAGTCTGGAATCATCGGCCAGGATTTTGGCTGCCAATCTCAGGGAACGACTGGGCGCGGAGGTGCGAGCCGTTATGCCCGTGGAAATCGAGAAATTTAAACTCCGGAAGAATCAGGGGGTTGCCATTGAGTGGTTGGCTGAGAAAGGTCCTCTGAGAGAGGCTGGTTTCGAGGTTGGTGATCTGATCCTGGCTGTCGACAACCAACCTGTTGAAGGCCTGGAAGGTTTTGTCAGCCGGATGAGTTCCTTAAAAGCCGATCAAAGCATCACTTTGACGGCCCTTGATCACCGGACGGGCAACATGGCCTCTGTTCAAGTGAATCTCAAGTGAGATAACAAATAAAACTTAGGAAGGTGGAAAATGAGAAAAGCAATGTTGACAGTATGTTTTATGCTCCTTTCCCTGATGCTGACGACTAATCTGCAGGCGTTCAATCGTGGTGAATGGGGAAGAGGGCCGGGGATGAGGGATGATTTCCGGCGGCCCGGGCAAGGCCGCAATGAATTACGGGCCAATCTTAACTTGTCTGATGAGCAGAAGGCGAAGATCAAGGCCCTCCGGCTCACCCTCCTGCAGGAAATTAAGCCCCTGCAGGATCAGCGTTTCAGCAAGGCCGGCGACTTGAGATTGTCTTGGCTGCAGCCTGCCCCGGACAAAGACAAGATAGTGGCCCTCCGGAAGGAGATGAGGCAAATCAGGGATCAAATAGCAGACAAGAAGACAGCCATGCGGGTTGAATTCTTCAACATTCTGACGCCGGAACAGCAGGAAAAGGTCAGATCATCCTTTGCCGGGCAGCGTTTTGGTCGGGGGATGCGGGGAGGAATGATGATGGGGCCGCACCGGGAAGGCATGATGGGTCATGGCCCCAGGCCTGGCATGATCTGCAACTGAAAGACCACCTTTAGCGCGCCGGTGGTCCTGTTGCGGGGGGCAGGCAGCCCTGACCCCCGCAACAGGGCAATGGAGGGATTTATCTTCCCGGTTTTATCCCCTTTTCCTTATAGAATTTCAGGGCGCCGGGATGGAAGAGTTCCGGAGGGACGGCGATGCCGGCCATTACCTTCTTGGTCATCAATTTACCGTCTCCGTGGTAGTCTTTGAACTTTTCCGCATTATCGTAGATGGCCTTGGTGAATTCATAGACCACCTCGTCACTCATCTCGGCATCCGCCCACCAGCCGTTAGTCTGGCCGTATCCCTGCAGGGCCGCAGGCTGTTTTTTGCTTAAGGCCAAGGCCGGGATGGTGCTGGGGGT
>ORJL010450623.1_pt1 | contig 31492 bp, 27 predicted proteins | sample 1779941 | NCBI WGS metagenome assembly ORJL01 (sample SAMEA104232317, study PRJEB22302) | groundwater metagenome | biome: forest; feature: aquifer; material: groundwater | place: USA | collected 2011-08-07 | depth 5.8 m | reverse complement strand
GTGGGCGTCGTTGTTGCCGATCAAAAAGTTAAATATCACCGCATCAAGCAGTGCCTTCAGGTCCAGTGCCGGCCTGACAGCTGCGGCGCGTACGAGGTCAAAACAATGTTTTAACGAAGGGCCTCCTTCATTTTGATATTTCATTTCAGGTGCGACCCCCAGCGCCTGACAAATATCCTCCTGATGCGCACACTGGATATCGCCGCTTGCGCCGACAACACGGTCATAACGCGAGATCAGAAGATAATCTATTTTGTCTATCACGTGAGTGGAAGCCTTGGCCGCAGGAATGTTTAATAACGCCGCAAGTTGTAAACACGCCGCCTCGTTATGCACCAGCCCTTCAAAATGTTCGACGGCCGGTTTAAGAATATGGGTGCTGGGCGCGCCAAAGAGCGGAATGAATACCTTGCCGTCCTTTACCATTACGGCCAATTTATCTTGCGCGCCCGCCAGTGATAACCTGACGCCTTTGTCCCCGGTCATCAGCGGATGGCGCGGCAGTTGTCGCAAGACGTCGGCAAGTTCCAAGTCGGAGAGGGGGCGATATTTAAGATCCGCCTTAGGCGGTTTTTCGCCGGGCGGCAAGAAAGTTATCGCGCCGGCACATTCGCCGCCGATCCTCTCAAGCATGGCAAAATCGTTGCGCGGGCTTATACCCAAAAGGTCGGCAAGGGTGCGGCGTTTTTGATCTTCCGGCAAGATGCCTGAGAAAAAACCTCGGCATTCTCTTCCGCTGAAGGGTTCTGCCCGCACGGGAAGAGAGTATGACAGGGCCGTAGCGCCGGCTTTGTCCAGCCATTCCTTTGCGTAGGTGAAGGAGAGCTGGCCGGAATCGTCCTGAAGGAGCTCGCCGACATAGTCCTGATGAAGAAAAACATTTAGTCTTCTCGTCATGGCCTATTTTCCACCGTTCAATTCCATTTTAATGCCCAGCGTTTGCAGGACGGTCAGCACCTTGCCCAACTGGCAGGTCGGTTTACCCTTTTCCAACTCTATGATGAAACGAAGACCCGTGCCGGAGGTGAGGGCAAGGTCTTTTTGGGTTAAGCTTATGTTTTTACGTGTGTTTTTTATTAACAGGCCTACTTGTTTTGGTGTGTATCTCATGAAGGTCCCCATAATTTATTACCGCTCGGTAATATTAGACTGTATTGGGGCAAATATCAAGGGAAATATTCCCGAGGGGGAATATTGGTGATCCTTCTCCACGCGATGGGTACAAGGCCAAGTAACGCGAAAAGGCATGTAGCGCAGGACTTTACCTGTCCGCCTCTGGCGGAGTCCTGCCAATGCTGTAGTTGCCGTCTTTATCGGGCCAGTTGCCGCACCCGCCACACTGCAGCCGCCGCTGACGCCAACCAGCATTTTAAAAGCATTGATTATTTTTAAACCATTTGTTAGGTTGCTGAATTAATGAAGGTCGTCTTCACAGATCACGCTCGGCAACAAATGGATGAACGCAATATATCTGAAATGCAAGTCAGGAATACTGTTATTTTGCCCATGCAAGTTGTGAGGAGTGAAAGCGGAAGGTATATTGCCCAGAGAATTTATAAAAAAGATAGTCGTGAAATGCTTTTAAGGGTTTTCTATGAGAAGAAAAATGGCGAGAATGTTGTGGTTACGGCATATTGGACCTCAAAAATAACGAAATATTATCCAAGGAGGCAAAATGAAAGTCAGGTATGATGAAAAATCAGACGCTGTTTATATAAAATTTAAAGAAGGCAAATATTTTGAAAGCGATGAGGTGAAAGAGGGTGTTATTCTTGATTATGATCGCAAGGGTAAGATCATCGGAATAGAGATACTTGATGCCTCACGCTATATGCTGCCAGCGGATCTTGCTTCGGTGCAATTCGATATCCATCGTATCGTGAGCAGTTCAAGATCTAAGCGCGCGGTCCACTAGAAAAGATGCTCTATTCATTCTTCTCCACCCGATCGGCACGAGGCCCAAGAGCGAGAATAGGAATGTAGCGCAGGACTTTACCTGTCCGCCTCTGGCGGAGTCCTGCCAATGCTGTAGTTGCCGCACCCATTGCGCTCGATCCTCCGCATCCGTCTCCGTCTCTTGAGCCGTTGATCAGGCAGCTTTTTTCAGGGAAAGGCGCTCGTAAATCGGCAGAGACTTGCAGATATTTTTCGATTGTTTTTTATAGAATTCCAAAAGGTGGGGGGTATCCATGTCTTTTGTTTCTTTTGAGAGCTCTTCGCGAATCTTGTGTATCATTTCCATTTCTTTGGGCTCGCTATAGTTTTTCATAAATTAAAAAACCTCCTCCGGGGTACATATCTCAATTTCTCGATAACCATATAATTTGTTGATGGCGTTTGCGCCACGTCGGGTGGAAAGCTTTACTAAATGTTTCATGTTCCAGCTGACCAACACATCCAGATCGTAACATGTCGCTATTGCAAGATGAAATGCATCATCCCTGTAACGTAGTGGGATAATATTTGCCTTGATATACTCATCGGCGATCATGATGCATTCTTCGTTGAGATCGAGCAGAAATGGCTTGAACTTGTCAATAATATTTTCAAGCCACTCTTTTCTTGCCTGTTCAGCGCGCCCGATCTCAGTTAAAACTACGTCTGAAGTATAGATTGCGATATCTTTAACTTTGATAATATCAAAAAAATCAATCGTGGATCGCTGTTTATCTGGGGCATCAGGAGCGTTGAGAAAATTCCATACCGATGTCTCCAAATAAAGGTTCAACGGTTTCATCTGTGTACATTATATAGCTTAATTTAATGACTTGGCAACGTATTTTTTCTTTTAATCCTTCGCCACGCTATCGGTGCAAGGCCAAGGAGAGCGAAGATGAAGGAGTAGCAGGCTTTAGCCTGCGATGGGTTCGCAGCACCCATTACACTCGTTACGCTGCAACCGCCGCTTGAGCCGGCGCTCTGGTTGACAAGGCCGCTGTCGGAAGAGGCACCACCGGTGTTATCGCTGGCCGCTTTCGGCTGGCCTGTTATCGGATCGATCTGCGGTCCTGTGTTAATTGGAACATCGCCAAGTGTAGTGGTGTCTGGTGTTTCAGGCGTGCCTCCGGTATTGTCGGCAACAATTATTACGTCGCTACCATCGCTGCCGGAGACCGTTGGGCCCATCACAACGGGGCCCATGCCGGTGGAGAGGACCTCGGGGAGGCTGATAATGAAAGGGGTTTTATAATATTCAAAGCCCGTTCCTTCTTTATTTAAGATTGCGACCACCGTTTCCACCGAGGGGTCAGTTGCAGACTGCTTGAATTTTAAAGCAATCTTGTCATCCAATTTTAACGCATCCGATGGGATTGCGCATGTGAAGGCACATTCGCCCTTTGCGATCGGATATTCTTTCAGGTTCATTATAATGGTCTTTTCGATATCCTCCGCAAGCGTGCAGGTTTGGACCAATTGACTTTCGCTGGCACCAACTCTATAAATCTCGACCGATTTAGGAGCGACACAAGGAGTAACTCCAAGAGGTGCGCGGCCTGCAATTTCGACGATATTGCCCTTTGCCGAAGGGTCGCAGATATCATATTTTCCGTCGGAACTTTTGATGGTTTTGTCGCATTTTTTGCCAATGAGGTCGAAGACAAAGGGCGGATCGATTTTGAAACCACCCAAAGCAACATTAAAAACCACATCGTTATTTATAACGATGCCGCTTGTATTTTTCATCAAGATGCCGGTTTTGACCTCAGAGATAACTGTATTTGGCCCTTTAACGGTAAGGTTTGTTGCAACATTGTCGGCATCGCCGGCCTGGATACCGATATCGGCTTTTTGGATATTGCTGGAAGATATGACGATATTGCTTCCTTTCGCAAGGAGCAGCGTGCCGCTGCCGTTGCCTGTGATTGTTGCGGTGTCGAGGGTGATAGGGCCAGAGAGGGTAAGGAGAGGGGCGGTGCCGTTGTAAGACTTTGTTAATTTAAGACCCTTTATTACTATTGTATCATTTTCAACAGTTTCTATTTTCAACGCCTCATCTGTTTTGAAATTACCAGTAAAGCATATTTCATAAACATTCTGTGTGGGATTTGATGAATTTACGGGGTCTTTGTAATTTAGAAACACATCGGGTAAATATGGAAAATTGGTGGTTTGTATACAATCAGCCGCATAAGTAGAAAACGGTATTATGATTGCCAACAATGTAGCCAATAAAATTATTTGTCTTTTCATATCGCATCCCCCTGTTGCCCTTAGAACATAGCAAATGCCGTGCCAACTAACAAATCAATAATATCAAGGGGTTATAATTCAAACGCTGGGTAAAATTTAACCCGATTTCGTCTTTTTTTATCATTTTGCGAAAAAGTTAGCAATGAAGAAGTTATTGAGGATGTTATTTTTCAAACAACGGGTTTTTGGCAACGAAGATATCTATCGGATAAGGATAACCGGTGGTCATTTCCTCGAATGCAATAGATTCGCCATCGCCGCTTATTGAGGGGTTTTTCGAACTGCTCTCCTCAACCTTCTTTGTTGTTACGCGTGCAAGATCGCCATTTTCCGTATTGCATACATAGATATCGAACAGTTCGTCATTATCACCGTCCTTAAGCGACAAATATGTTGCGAGCGAAACAAACATGCCGTCCGCGCTGATAGAAAAAAGCGGTCCATAAATCCCGGCGGAGGCCATGTAACCGCTGTGCAAAACATAGCCACTGCATTTTTTGAATTTCTTAGACTCTGTATCAACGACAAAGACCTTCCATTCATCTTCGTGTTTTGCGTCGAAATTGTCTTGGGCCAAATTGTTTGCAGTTGATTGAAACACCGCAGCCTTGCCGCCCGCACTGACGATCGGCCATCCCGAATTGCCGTTCGATACATTTCCCTTTCCCGTTGTGCTAAGCATGTAAACTGCACCGCCGGCCATATCACGCAGAAATACATCAGAAAGCCCATTATTGTCGCCCGGGACAAGATCGGTCGCCTGCGAGCCGAACGCAATAAATGCACCGTCGCCGCTGATAGAAGGCGCGCCGCAACCTCCGTTGACCTCAAACCCCTCGTCGGTGAGATTAACCCTTGAAATATTTTTTGTCTGCCTGTCATAGACAAAGACATCGGTCTTGCCTTTCACTCCATAGGGGACGATGTTTGTTGCATCGGAATTAAAGGTGATATACCGACCATCGGCGCTGATCCTTGCCAAATGGCTATTGGCGTTCGCCTCTCCATCCGCCCCTTTGCTTATAAGGCTCGTTTTTTTCTCATCGCGGTCATAAAGGAAAATATCTACATTTCCGTTGTTGTCGCCTTTAACAAGGTTCGACGCAAATGACGAATAGGCAACGAACCGGCCATCATCACTAATGGAGGGGTGTTCTGAATCGCCATTTGCCTCACTGCCATCATAGGCCTTGTCTATGTGTTCGGTCTTGCCGGTTTCGCGGTCGTGGACAAAGATGCCCAAGTGGCCGTTCTCGTCGCCCTTAACGAGATTGTCCGCACGGGACGTGAAAACCGTGAAGCGCCCGTCGTAATTGATGAACGGCGACCAACTGCCCTGATTTGCTCCCGTTTCGTTATAGCCCTTTGTAATAAGTTCTATCTCAGGGTTGTCAAATGACGGCCTGTCGGCGGCTTCGTAAGAGGAACAGCCCAGCAGAAAACCGCCCCAGTCCTTGCCCCTGCCGCCACCGCGTTCCTCTATTGGATAAGTGATAGAGGGTGACGGGTCATTGCCTTTATCAATCGGCTGGGCATTGACTATGATTTGTGGCTGCTGGTCAACGGTCATGCCGTCTGCAGGGCAATAGAAAGGCTCTGCAATACATTGGTTGTTGTTAATGTCGTTCATAGGTCTTCCTCCTTAAGGCAGATAAATGCTAACGCCGCCGCTCGCCGTCCAATTAAAAACTTCCCTTGTAAAATTGTGTAAAAAACCCCCTCCGCCAAAGATGCCCAGATGCCCCGACCGCCATTCAAGGTAGGCGGCCTCTGAAAAAAAGTTTTCGGCTTGATCACTGTTAAGGGCATAACGGTCTTCTACGTATGGATTTCCCTCTATCCCCGTAAAAATTGAACTTAGCCTTAGAGAGAGGGAATCGGCACCGCCTATATCATGTTCGTAACCGATATCTATGCCGCCAAACAGGCCTCCACCCCGGACATTATAGTTCTTTACCTTTGATTCGCCTGTGCCGGGGTCAAGGACATATGCGGATTCGGTCTGAAATACCTCTTCAAGTGTCATGGCAGCGCCAAGTTGCGGGGAGACAAAAAACTTGCTGTAAATGGGGATATCAACACCAAGGCTAAAGACCTTCCATAGGTCATAATCGCCAAGTACACCGACATATTCGCTTGCTAAACGTATTTTTCTACGACTGGAAAACCACAAACTTTCGGGCGCAGGTTTATCTGCTTTTGCTGCCACTACGGCACCCGAGTTATAGCGATCCAGTAGTGGCTTGACCCTTGCAGGAATCTGCGTGTTAATGCAGGAAACTCTCTGTTCCGTTTGGTCATCATTCGGATAGTATGTAGTGCAGTTTTTTATGACTCTTTCAAAGGTTGGCATTACCTCTGCTGGACAATTTGAAATGACTGGATATTTTGCACAAAAATCTACGATCCTTTGTCCCAAAGCAGATTGAGAATAAAAACGGTCTATTAATGTCTTGTTTCTGGTAATGCTCTGTGTATTAATGCAATTCTCTCTCTGCGCTATTTGATCGTCAGAGGAATAACCTGCGGTGCAGTTTCCTATAACTCTTTCTATGATTGGTGCCGCCTCCTCCTGACAATTTGGAATGGCTGGATATTTTGCACAAAATTCCGCCACCTTTTGTTCTATTCTTGGCGTTTCAGCCATAGTCACCCCCCTTGTTGATGATTGATTGTAAGACGGAAATGTCGAATTTGAAGTTTTTTTCCATTGTTTCCCCCGAAACCGAAAAAAACCAAACAACGATTATGCGTAATTTACGCTTCAATACACGACATGTCAAATAATTTTTTGATTATTTATCCCAGCAATAATTCGCGTTTGGCGCCCAATACTTTACGCACTCGGCAAAGTAAGGGCCGATGGGGGGAGCAACGTCAAAGATGGTGTCGGCCATGCCGCACTTTTCACCATCACTGCAGGTGAGTTTTGTTTTGTAATATGTGAATAGCGAAATTTGGTCGATATATTTTATCCCTCCCGGATAGACATAGGCAGGGAGCGGATTAATGGCGCTATCCAGATCGACAGTTTTGAACACATCCGGCTGAGTTGAATATGCGATCTTCCAAGACGTGCCGCATTGAACGGCGCGGTCATCTTTGCCGTCGCCGTCGTAGTCGGCGGGGATCGGGCGGCAGAGGAGGTCGCCATAGCCTTGGGGTTCAGGTGATATTAATGGCTTAAATTTCCAATTAATTCCGTCGAGATAGCTCCAACTTCCATCGGGATATTTAAAACTATATTGGGCAAGCTCATTTGAATCGAGAAAACCTGCAATTATTAAGTAACTGTCGTTATTTCCAAACATGGCCACATACTTGCTAATTTCCTGTGTTCCATATGTCCCATCGGCATTGATATATGTGTAATATAGATAATTTGGTTTAGCTATGCCATCCGGTGTTTTAGCCAGCAAATATTTGTCAGTATTCGAACCTAGAGCAGAGAACCACGCCCAACCCGGGGCGGCGTTAAGCTGGGCAGCAGATAAATATTGAATGTCTGATTTATCGATCTCACCAAATTTATCGTGATAGATAATGGCGTTGTTTTCAATGGTAAATCCGTCAGTTCCACCGTAATCAATAAGCCAATAACCATCGGGCGTTTGGAAACTGATATCCAGCCAATGGTCGTTATTAATATCCCCCGGCAGCGGACGCGAATAGGGCTTCCATGCGGGGTCGGTGGAGTAGTCTATGATGCGGTCCCATTGGATCGACTCATCCTTCGACAGGCTCAGGATGAGCGTGCTGGTGGTGTATTTGATATAATATTTGCCGTTGATGGAATCGTAAAGGGCTAGGTCGGCACGGCCGTCGCTTGAATAGTCGTGGACGACTGGAAATAACATTACCCCCTCACCCTGGCCCTCTCCCCCGAGGGGAGAGGGAATCACCAGATCCCACTCGCCGAAGTGGTCGGCGTTCGGGCCGACACTACTTAGATCAATATACCACTTGCCGTCGCGGGAGAAACTTATCAACTCGGCCCGACTATCGTTGTCCATATCGTAGCGGATGCCAGAAACAACGGTGTTGTCCTTTGGAACGATGTTCTTGTGGGCCGGGATGGACTCAAAATTCTTTATCTTTGCGATAGCGGCACCGACATCCGGTTGTAAACCGATGTTGCAGCTATCATCCCCATTTGCCGGCATGCCAGTTGATTGCAGCAGTTCCTTCATCTCCGGCGCCGTAAAATATATTCCGTCCATTGAATAATAGCTGCCTGCGTAGAATTTTTTAACAAAGCTCTGTATCTGAGCAACTGCCCCGCCGACCATTGCGGTTGCGGCGCTGGTCCCGCCGAATCTGGAGGTGTACCATTTGTTCGGGTCTGAAACGTCCAACTGTGGCGTTGCCGGATTGCTGTCGTAACTGAAACTTCCGTCCGGACAGATACCAACGATCTTGTAGGTTACTTTTAACCCCTCAATCTGAAACTGTGGATAGTTTTCCCAAAGATATTGTTTGAGCAGAGTGTTGTCGGTAATTTGACCGGTGGCGGCGTCATATCCCTGCACGTTCTGTGCATCAAAACATGCAACATTATTGTCGTCATCCTTTGCGCGAACCTCTAGTTTGCTTGTCAGCCCATAGTCGCCGTATCCGGCCGTTACAACGCTGGTACCCCAACCATAGACATCTACACGAACGCCGCAATTCGACAGCGGCCATTTGTTGTTGTTTAGACCCTGTGATGCACCCACCATGATAGCATTGGTTGTTTCCGTAGCAAGGTCTGGACCGTCTGAGATATGGGCGTCATCGCTGGAAAGGTCCAAACCGCTGTTTCCGGCCCCCTCAACAATAATGAAACCGCTTGCAACTGCGTTCTTGATCGCTATAAAGGAGTTTGGATAGGCCTCCATCGGCACGCAACCGCTCGAAACAAGGGTGGCATCTGCAACTGTGCAATCACCGTCCAATGTTGTTGGCCCTGGCAGGCCAATTTCGATCAATATGACATCACCTGGTTTAAGCTTTTGTTCGCTGCCATCTTTTTCAGTCCATGAACCTATAACGTTTTTAAGAAGATTCGCAATAGGATCCCACACATTTGTGACGTCGCTAACCATGAACAACTTTGTCTTTGCATTAGGAGCGATTCCCTTTATGCCACCGCCATTATCAAGTCCAGTGAGTATTCCAACAACCGCTGTGCCGTGTTGAACATATTTTGAACTGTTATATTCAGGAGGTAGTTGGCTATCCGGAACGTAAAGTTTGTCTTCATTTGGCTTGTCAAGGCATCCGGTCATTGAATTTACACAATTAGGGTCTCCGTTTATTGAGATATCTTCATGGTCATAATTCCAATTGATTTCTTCGTCCACAATGGCGACGCCCTCTCCGGTTGCGTTCTCTTCCCAGCCGGCAACGACGTTCAACCCACCATGGGTTTCATAGGATTCCAAATAGCTCTGTCCGCCCGATATGTCCGGTGTGGTCAGATCGCCCAGTGGTTGAGGTATTGGGATCGGATGAACAAACCGCACGTTCGGGTTTTTCCTTAATTCTTCTATCAGCGACTCGGCCTCGTTCGGCTCGGGCGCAGAGATGGTGTAATAAAGATTCCAGTCGTTCAGTTCAACGCCCGCCTTGGCGGCGTTTTCGCGGGCAAGGACGATATCTTCTTCGGTTATATCAGGAACGCCGCGTTCGACGGCAACGTTCTCTCTTGCGGCAATGGACTCGTTCAACTTTGTGACGTCGGCGTTGCTGCGAGAGACAAATTCGACCGGCCACTCGCGCGAGGCCGATTTAAACGACTTGGCCGGCCCTTGTATCGCCGCCTTCTGCAGGCGGATATCTGTCCCGTCTTTGAACATGATCGCAACGTAACCGCTGTATGATTTTGAGTTTAGAAGATTGTGCCACGGACTTTCAACGGGCGTATCGTTCTGATCTGTGTTCGCGGGATCCCCGCTTACTACCGCGGGGATGATATCGTCTTCGCTCCCGCAGGAAACAAAAATGCCGCACATACATAGTGCGGCAAACAGCATCACAACTTTGGAGTAGCGGACTTCAGTCCGCGATGTTTCTACATTAAATTTTTTCGAGGGCTTCATATTGCCACCCCCTTGTTTTTTGAAATCGGCCATTTTATACTCCTTTTAACGCAATGTGGCAAGTAAATTGTCGGTGTAGTGGCAAAGCTTGCTTTGCCCAAAACTGGCAGAGCAAGCTCTGCAACTACATCACCAGTATCGGCAGTCCTATAAATAAGTTGCGTGATTTTTTTGGGGACTTTTGAGTTTTTTAACCACTTGAAATTATTGGATATTTATGTTTATTGTCGCACCCGCAGATAGTAATGCTTTAGTATAATGAGAAGAACGATAATGATTGGCCAGCAGGGGGACATCCCGGAACTGCCTTTCCTGCCGCCGATGTTTGCACAACCGCCAGAAGCTTGGAAGGGATCGATAAGGCTTGCAATTGAGTTGCCACTATCTTCGGGTGGCGCTTCTTCATAGTCATCATAGTCCGTGGTGTCATCAACGGTCGGTTCAAGACCAATATCTGTGGTGTCATAGGCGGAACTTGCTTCGTCATCTTCGAGTGCAGTTGGGGTTGGTATAGCAGCAACAGGTGTACCATAATTAGAAGGATCACCCAAACACAACGCGCCACATAACGAAAGGGCTGACGTGATGATGGTTTTGCCGGTGTCATTTGTATTGTGAAATAATGAATCTTTATTTTCGAACATTGAATAGATGGGCATTTCCATAGACAGCCCATTTCCAGGGAACTCACAGCTAAAAGCACATTCATCTTCAGATATGGTCTTTACCTCTGCTTTGTTATTTTGAAATATTAGAGGTTCATCCCATTTATTTTGCAGAGGGCAACTAGCAGAAGTCTTTTTAAAAGGAAGTTTTGTTGATGAATCGATCCCTACTTCATATATTTCAACAGTGCCTTTACACTCCTGAAGACCAATAGGGGCTTTACCAACCAATGTTTTGACTAAGTACCACGGATATTCATTATCACAGATTTCCATTGCTGTTTTATGTTTATATATAGTCTTTGTCTTTCCATCGTCACATTTCTTGCCAATAAAGTTAGTGTCAAAAAGAAATGTGGGATAAACGTTTATTCCACTATAATCTGTTAAAATTTGAACGTCCTTAATATTCGTCTTGGTTTCATTGCTTAGGAATATGCCCATATGGACATTTGTGATGTAGGTATCGGGTCCCTTGATGGAAGTATTTGTGGCCGATTCTTCAATATTGCCCACCTGAATTCCGGTGCTGAACTTGCTTATACTAGAGGATATAACACTGTGATTTTCGCCAATGAGCATTAATCCGATCGAGCCTGTGTTGGTCGTATTATCATCTTCCCCCACGATGGTTGAGTCTGTAATTGTAATATTATTTCCAGCCAGCGTGAGGAGAGGATAAGTTTTGTCATTATTTCCAAAACCATGCTCCATTTTAAGAGATAGATTGTAAATTACCAGCAGTGAGTTTGGGTCCTTATTAATAATGGTTAACGGCTCATATATGTAAATTGGATTTCCGTCAAAGCAAAGGATATAAATATCTGGATTGAAGAACGGTTGATTTGCATAATTTTTATAATTTTCCAACATCTCTTCAAAAGGAACATCCCACATGAGCGGATCAGTCAATTTATAAGCACAGTAATCCTCGGGATCAAGCTGGAAATCGCCAATGGTAGTCTCCTTGATCTTCAATAACTCCTCTTCTGTTACAACATTCGGCAATTTCCATGGTTGTAATTGAGTAGCTGTTGAAAACTTGCCACCGTTGTTTAAAAGGACATATGCTTTTCCACCATCCACGCCATCGCACTTAAACACGCAGTCGCCTTTGTTGATCGTTTTGAAACTGTCGAGCAAATAATCCTGACCCGCGTTCAAGAGATCGCACTCTCCATGGAAGAGATAATCATGATAGCCGGTTTCAGAGTCTAGGTTGTCTTCATATAAATCAACTGCGCTGCTGCCATCACCACACAATGCCTCATTAGTTTTTCCAATTATGTAAAATGAGTCATCTTCATTTTTGACCTTGGCTGAATATTCCTTGCTCATATCCAGCGGTCTTGCATAGTAGCCATTATCGTATTTGACAGGATATGTATCGAAAAAATTATAATACTTATTATTGCTGATGTCGGTTGAGGAGTTACCTTTAACAAGGTTGGCAATACCGTCTGGTTCACTGCCGTCATGAGTGAATGTGCTGTCGGTGACAACTATATTATACGAAGCACCCGCTATTTCAACAATAGTGCCGGGGGCTTTCAAATTGGCATGGTTCAGAATGATATTACTGCCGCTTAGCCGGACAAGTGGGCTGATTGAGCCGTTCAATGAAAGATTGTGAATGATCAACAGCTCGCGAGGATTATTATTGGTAAACTCTATGGTCTTATCAGTATAATCTGCCACGCCATTTTTAAAACAGGCGATATAGATATTTGAATTGTAATATGGTTTGAACAGTTGAAACTCAGACAGGGTTGTTTGATAAATACAGTGCTTTTGTGGATCGAACTGAAAATTATCGATGGTGGTATCTTTGATCTTTGCCAACGCCTCTTCTGTCACAATGGTTGGAAGCTCGAACGGATGCAGCTTTGTCGACTCCATAAAGTTTCCGGCGCCGTCGAAAAAAATATATGTCTCGTCCAGCGACATATCGGCGCATTTAAGAGTGCATTCGCCTTCATTGATCGTATTAAAGTTGTCGAGCAGATAGTTTTGGTCCGCTTTTGAAACAGCGCATTTTCCGTGAAAGGTGTAATTATCATAACCTGTTTCGGAGTTTATATCGTCTTCATATAACTCAAAAGAATTATCACCGATATCGCATGCCGCCTCGTCTACCTTGCCGATCACGCTAAATAAGTTCTTCCCCTGCTTTATTTTGCCTGAATAATCTTTAATTACATGCAATGTCTTTGCATTGGACTCGCCATAATATTTGATAGGATATGCAAAGTTGCCGATATTGTTCTCACTAGTGTAAATGCCGGTCTTCGCCAATATCCCGGTCGATTCCGATGTGCCGTTGCCGTTTAATGTATTGCCTACAATGCCGGCGGTCTTTGCATCTCTATTCAGCACATCGAGCCCCATCACTTCGACCGTGATTTTCATCCCCGTTATAGAGGCATTGTTGCCGTCCACGTCTATTCCCTTCTTTGCAGTGATCGAGCCATTCTCCAGAATAACGTTGTCTCCAAGTATCAATATCCCTTGATCGGCGGCGGTTATCTTTGGTTTAATGAGTTTAACATTGTCCGCCTCGATATTTACACCCTTATTTCCTTCTGTCTTTAGTCCAAGGATTATAATATTGCTTCCTGTAATATTCACAACTGCGGAATCATGTTCCCCTTTAATATTCATATCGCTGATCACCAACAGTGTATTGGGATCATCATTTGAAATAGTTATTGTCCCTGACTTTATCTGGGGTTTATTATTAGGAGAGGGCTTGAAACACAGCACATAGATATTTGGATATCCTTCCGGATTGGTGCCGTATTTTTTAAAATTGACCAAGTACTGCTCGTATTTTTCAGCGTCCCACCAATAAGAATTACAATGTTTACTAACAGAAAACTGAAAATCGTCGAAGGAATTTTCGGCGTGGGCTAGGCGGAAACTTGTTGCCACCAGCAAGAGAACGAAGATCGTGTTAACTAGCAATCTCATAGGGTCAACCCCCACTAGCCGAAACATATATCGCTTTCAAAGGTTAATGCAACATTTTTCGACTCACAATAGTTATCGAGCATTGAATAGAAATGTTGCTAAATATTTTTATAATTTTTTGGCGTTGATGCCAGACTATAAGCAATTTTTATGCCAAGATAAATGCATAAATATGCACTTAAAGAATAATAGTGCGAGAAATTAGCCTTATTTTACGGAGAGTTGTGGAATATAAAATCGTCTTGTATAATTTACCAATATCCGTTCGGTTTTCCGAACACTTCGCTGTTCCAAATCCCGAATTGCAAACAAATTTTGATTTGGGTGCAAGATCAGGGTATCGTAATAGTAAACGTGGAACCCTTGCCCTGCGCGCTCTCAACGCCTATCGATCCGCCATGAGCATCGACGATCTGTTTGCAATAGTTGAGGCCGATGCCCGTCCCCTTGGCCTTGCCAAATGTGAATGTGCTGTCAAAGAGCTTGGGCAAATGTTCCGGCAATATCCCTTTCCCAGTGTCATGGACCGATATTGCAACGGCATGTTCGCCCATCCTGACAGAAATGCCGATCCGCCCCTTGTCTTCAATGGCCTGAACGGCATTAACAACAAGATTTGTGATGACCCTGTTCAACTTTGTTCTATCGGCGTTTATTTTTAAACCTTCGGGACAGTCGCACGAAATATTTACATCCTTCCCCTCTATGCCATTTAACACATCCTGTCTTATTTCATTAAGCAGTGCAGAAAGGCCAAAGGTTTCTTTAGTCAAGTTTGTCGCGCGGGCATAATCCAGCATCTCCTCGACCATATTCTTTAATTTTGTCGCCGATCTTTCGGCCACATCGAAATATTCGACTTCATCTGGATCGGTATCGGAGTTTATGGACTTCTTGTGCGAAATAAATTTTAAGATAGCTGAAATCGGGCTTTTCAGGTCATGTGCAATTTGTGCAACCATCTTTCCAATTGCGGCGACCGTCGATTGACGAGCCATGATCATGGCGATCGATCTGTTGAGGGTCATAATGTCTTTTGGGGCATATGACAGCTCAAGCAGGGCATCTGGAAGGAGTTCCTTTTCCTTGATCTTCCATTGGTTGATAAATTGCTCGATCGGCTTGATGATTATCGAAGACACTTTCAGCAGCAAAACCGTCTGAATGAAGAGCAAAAGCATCCCAACCAGAACGAATTTTTTGTTCATTGCGGATCTTTTCTCTTCAAAAGATTTATTGGAGGAAAAGAGTATTATCGAGCCTACGAACGTGTCCGGTTCTATAGTTAGAGGGTATTGGAATGCCACGATATCCTTTTTAAAAGATATCCCCATTTCTTTGTCGGCCAACTTATGACTGGCATGCCAGCCGCGCCATAAAGCATCGAAGGCCTCCCTTTTTGTTAGATCAGAGTAGATAATCCGATCCTCTGTGTTGACAAAGGCAATGGATTTTTCATCCTCTCCGATAACAATGGAATTGAGAGAACGCGCGATGTCGGTATAGTCCTGAACAGCGATTGTCGTTGCGTGACTTTCAGAATAAGATTGAATGAGCTTTGTCTGGGACTCAATATAGGCGCGGTATTGCTCTTCGATCAACTTGTGGTGGTTTGCAAAAAGCAATACACCCCAACAGCTGAAAGTGAGCAGGGGAACAGCAATGAATATCAACTGTCTTAGTGTAAAGCGAGATATGATTTTTCTTGAGAATCCCATGTCCACAGGGGATCTTTTATTCCATTTTTTTCTTATTTACAATGTCTTTTCTATGAATTATTAAACATGTGTGTTTCGTAAATTTGTAATAGGGGTTCTGTTGTTTCTTTTGCCTTGTCCGGTTTTCGGCAGATCATTGCACCTTTTCTTTAGACCGACGCTCGTCCAATTCGATCCTCTTAAATCTTTCGATTTACAAAACACATGGTTAAATACGCAAATATATGAACCTTTATTTGAGATCGATAAAAATAACGAAATTTCGCCTGTCATAGTAAAGTCATGGAAAGTTGCAGCCAACGGGCTTCGCTATGATTTTGAGTTGAATGATAAGAATTTTTCTGATGGTTCACCTTTAAGCGCCGATGATGTGAAATTTACCCTGCAGAGGGCGATACAACGATCGAAAGAAGCGGCCTTGACCTTCGGAACTATTCGCGGCGTTGATGACTATCTAAAAGAAAAATCATCCACTGTCTCCGGCTTAGTTGTAAGAGGCGATCGATCCCTTATCATTGAGATGAATAAACCAGAGCCCATGTTGTTAAAGAACTTGGCCTTGCCGGCATATTATATTTTACCTTCGAGATATGTGGCTGCAATTGGAGACGGAAGTTTTTTCAAGCATCCGGTTGGAAGCGGCCCTTATGTATTTTCAGCCTATAATAAAGGAGGCGGGGATTTTGGCGAAGTGTTGGTCTTTGATAAAAACGAATATTATTTGCCCAGCGGCTATTTTGACTCTTTGATATTTTATGTAATGAGAAGACCATTAAAAATAAACGAGCTTGGCCGTTTTGATCTGATTTTTTCAGCGGCCAGCAATGAGGAACGTCCTTTGAAGGGGTTCGAAGCCAAGTGGTTTTCCCAGCCGTCGGTTGAACTGATCATCTTTAATCAGGGTCATACGCAGTGGAAGAGTATTAAGGAACGACAGAGATTTGCAGCATGTTTCGATCGGGAAGCATTTTACAAGGTTTTATTTGAAGGAAGGGATAAATATTGGTCAAGATTAGGACGTGTTATCCCGAGTGGAATGGCGTTAACTCCGACTAATTTTATAGATAACAAAGAATGTGAAAAACTGGACATGCCCGTCAAGATTCATTTTGCAACCCACGAATATTTGCCGGATCGGAAACTTTTGCGCGCCGTGAAAATGGCATTAGGGATGGATGATGTTGATGCAGAAAAGATAAGTTTAGTTAATCTGCCAGATGGTATAAAAAATGGCAAAGTAGAGATTTTCATGATTACTTTTGTTGCCGACCTGCCTGAGCCTTTTGAGCTGCTGAAATATTTTTCTGATATTTCGCCGGTTCAATTTACAGGCAAGGAAAATTCAGAGTTTACCATGGATCTGATCAAGGCTCGCAATGAGAATGATGTTGTCAAAAGAGCAGATATGTATTCTGCACTGGACGAAATTTTATTAAGGGATTATATTGTTATACCGATCGCTATGAGTTATTATGAGCGGGTACTGGTCAAGGAGGGATTGTATCTGGGTGATTTTGGTTCGCGCGGGCTGTGGTATTATCCGCTAAGCAGGATAAGGAGTTTATATGAGTCAAAAACTAGTTCTGTTATTGAACGATGACGAGGCGCTGAGCTTCAGCATAAAAATTGAGTTGAAGGGACGCGGAGTTCGTGCTGTGAGCAAGACATGTGTTGCCGAGGCGTTAAAATTTTTGAGCGAGAATGGCGTTGATGCCATCGTATCAGATATAAATTTAGGTGATGGAATGCCAAGTGGTTACGATTTTCTAACAGAGGTGCGCAAGAAAGATAAAGATATTCCATTTATATTCATATCCGGCTATCCAAAGGCCAAGGAATGGCCCAAAGCCGAGGCTACAGGTGCAACCGGGTACCTTCAAATACCTTTTGAAGACGGTGAATTAGAAAAAATACTGGGAGTATAATATATGAACGACGAAATTGATAAGATAATTCATAAGTTAAAGAGTACCGTGTCGACCAGTATCAGGTTCGCGGACTATGTGAACGCGTATGCAACGGCCAAAGAGGCCGCAGGCGAACAGGATCTTAAAGACTATTGCACCGCCGCCATCAACTCCGCCAAGACGGCCAGAGAATTGCTTGAGAGGCTTGAGGAACTGGTGGACATAAAGGTGTCATAAGGAGGATTAGGTAAATATGCCTAAAAAACTGGGGATGTTTGAAAAGGCTATAAGCAAAGAATTAGGTGAAATGACAAGCAGACAATTATCGCTGCAAGTTAATGTATCATTTGGCATAGATCACGATTTTCTTGTTCAGCATGGTATTGCAAAATGCAACTCAGTCTTGGATGTTGGAACTGGCAATGGTGATTTTTGCTGCCGCTTGGCCGAAATATATCCAAATATTCAATTTACAGGCATAGATTTTAAAAGCGATCTGATTGAACGAGCTATGCAATTATCGAATGAGCGTGGGATCAAAAACATAAGCTGGGTGGCGGGCGATATTTCTACACATCAATTAGGTAGAGCAGAATCTTCATTTGACGGAATTCTTCTGCGTTATGCCGATATACACATGCCGCATATTGAATCTACATTGGGTTTATTAAGAACAACCCTCAAGCCCATGGGGCGTATTTGGATTATCACACTTGATTTAGACCATATGTTTTGTAATCCCCCACACGAGGCATTTGATATATATAAACGAGGGACCGAACGCTTATATAAAACACATGGGATGGATCCGCATATTGGAGCAAAAATACCTGCTATGCTCAGACAAGCTGGTTATAATTCTGTTGTTACAGAGCTTAATCCAAAAGCTCCACAAGACATTGGAGTTAAAGAATATCAGGAATATATGCTTAACGAAGCAATTCTTTTCCATTATTTTGATCCAACATGTTTGTCTCGTTCCGATCTGGATAAAATTGGAGACTTTGTCGAAAATGTAGTGCCCTCACCTGATTACTACGGGACATATGGAACTGTTCTGATCGCGGCAGAAAGATAAAGGAGAAATATGAAAACGATCCGAATAGAAGACATGAACTGGGTGGATATTAAAGAGGCCATTAACAATGGTTTTACAACTGTGGTTATCGGCGTTGGCTCGAACGAACAACATGGGCCTCATTTGCCGACCAAGACGGATTCGCTTATCGGAGATGCGATGGCCCATTCATTCGCCCTTAAATGGGGAAACGCCTTGCAAGCACCCACGATAAGCGTCGGCTGTTCGGACCATCACATGGATTTTCCCGGGACGATCACCTTGAAAAAGGAAACGCTTAAAGCTATTCTTGCCGATTATATTGAAAGCCTGATCCGGCACGGTTTTAAGACGATAATTTTGCTTCCAAGCCACGGAGGTAATTTTTCAACGGTTCGTGAACTGGTTGAAGAATATAAAAAGAATAGTGGCAAGGCGAGAGTTGTGGGGATATTTGATATGATGGGGTTTATAGAAATGTGCGCCAAGTTAGGCAAAGAATTTAATATCACACAGGAAGAGGCCGGAGCCCATAGCGGCGATACCGAAACTTCAGCGATGTTGTATTTGGCAAAGGATTTGGTGAAAAAAGAGCGTTTTCAACCGGGGTATGTGAAAATTTTTGACGACAAGGCGGAGGAAATTGTGATGACCAAAGGGGTTAAGGGTCTATCGGAAATAGGTGTAATAGGTGATCCAAGGAAGGCCACCGGCGACAAAGGAAAAATTTATTTGGAAAAGACCGTGGATTTTTGCGTCGCTGAAATAAAGAAAATGCTGAAGTGAGGCGTTCTTTTTATCCGTATGCTTAAAAAACTGTTAATAAATGTGTTCAATCCATTGTCATCGGATGTCTTCGTTTTTTTGGAAGAACGCGAGCCTGTCGAATCGAAATCTCGCGCCGATTGGCTTGCTCGTCACAAGATGATGCTTAGGTGGAAGAATGTGTTGGAGCAACTTGGCAGCGAGATCGGCTTTTCGATATTGCCGGACATTATTTACGACCCGCCAGTGCGAAACAATGCCCCCGTGACCAAGTGTGTTTTAAGCGATGGAAGGAAAGACACGATTGTAAACGCCCTTAAGAAGGCCACGGTTTTTATTGCATTCAGTAAAATGTCGATATCCTCCACATTAATATTGGCGTGCAATAAAATAAAAACGCTGCGCGGCGCCTCCATGCCTGGAGTTATTAAAGATATGGAAAGAACGGCACTTGCGGCCGATTATGCCAATATCCAGCAAAAATGCAAAAAGATATCCAAGCTGATGGATTCTGCACAAATTGCGGAAATATTATTTTCGACAGGGCACAGTTGCAGATTTGATCTGCGTTTTCGAAAAGTGTTAATCGATGATGGCTATTGCGGAATAGAAAAGATCAAAAATGATTACGGCCACCTGATAAATCTGCCTTCCGGCGAGGTGTGTCAGTCAACTTACGAAGGAGAACGGAAAGGCTTTGTCTCACAGACATGCGGGAACATCCCTATAATAATAAACAACAAGATCGCTGTGTTAACGATCGATAAAAATAGAATTGTGGATGTTGCTGGAGAACCGGACAGTACGGATTATTTTTTAAGAGAACCGGGAAGATGTAATATAGCTGAATTTGCAATAGGAGTTAACGACAAAGCGAAAATTCGTGGCATTATCCTTGAGGACGAAAAGGCCGGCTTTCATTTTGCTTATGGACGAAGCGATCATTTGGGAGGGATTTGGAATAGTAGCAAGTTTAAAGATCGCGGCAATATTTGCCATACCGACGTAGTTTATGCAAAAGGGTGCCCCATACATGTAGAAAGCGGTTTTTTTGTCGACGTGAATGGGTTCAGAACCCAAATATATAAAAAAGGTGAATTGGTGCTGTGATAGGGATCACATAGGAGATCAGAATGCAAAAAGAAAATATGCCGCCGATTAATTTGGCGGAGGAAAATGCGGTTGCCAAGACCGATACCCCCGTTGTAAGAATGCGCACCATGGTTAATGCGTTACACACCCTCCACGCTATCGACGTTGGCGTGCAAATGGGGTTTTTTCGAATCATCGCTCAAAGTGCGCAACCGGGATCAATCGACACCTTCGTAAAACAAACTAAATTTTCAGAGCAATATGTTATTCCGTGGCTTAGAGCTATGCAGTCAACCGGAGTGATCGATATTAACAATAACAATATAACCATTAGACCAGACTGGCGAGAGGTATTGACTAATGAAAAAAGTAGCGATTATATGGCAAATTTGCCAGCTTGCCATCTAGCCATAGTAGATGGTTATAGGCGAGTTCCAGAGGCATTCAGAAATGGGACAATATTTTCACCAAATGAATTCAGTAAGGAAATGGTTCGTGCGATATCTTCAGACAGCATAAGATTCACTAATTTATTTATTGGAAAAGTGTTGGATGCTCTGCCTGAGTTAAAAGAAAAACTTACCAACGGAGCTACCGTATATGATGTGGGGTGTGGTGGCGGGTTAATGAGCATAAACTTAGCGGAATATTTTTCACGATCAACTTTTATAGGGATAGATGTTCTTCCTCAAGCGATAGAAGTTGCAAGAGAAGAAGCAATAAGATTGCAGGCTGGAAATAACCTAAGCTTCAGAGTAATGAATGCAACTCAACTGCCAACAGGCAAAGCCGATTGCGTCATACTTAATGAAGTATGGCATGAAATACAACCAAGCCAACGCTTATCGGCCCTTAAAGCAATACGTGGGGCACTGAAACAGGATGGCGTGCTTTTTGTAGTGGAGGCTCTTGTGCCTGAAGATCCAAATGAATATGTTAAGTCTGAGTACAGGCCGGCGGCACTTTGCGATTTCGTTGAAGCACCTTGGGGTTCCAAAATGCCAACCCGTTCAGAATTTAACGCATTACTTACTGAAGCGGGCTTTGGTGAGCCAAAATACATTCAATCTTCTGATGTGGTATTTGCAGCGGTTGTAAGCCCATAGCAATAATAAATATGTTTTTTATCAGCGATTCTAAAAAGATTTATTACCGCACGGTTGGAATAGGCAAGCCATTAGTTATTGTTCACGGTGGATTGGGGATAGATCATAGATATCTTTATGCATGGTTCCTGCCTCTTTCAAAATATTTTAAACTTGTATTCGTTGACCTGCCTGGAAATGGGATGTCAGCGCAAATTAAAAGCAATGATCCCTTTTCTATCGAGCGCCTTGCAGACACATTAGAAGTGCTGAGAAAGAACATAATAAAAGACAAGATATTTTTGTTAGGACATTCATATGGCGGTTTTGTTTCGGCTGTCTATGCCATCCGCAATCCGGAAACATTAAGGAAGCTGGTCGTAGTGGGCGGCGCTCTTGATCTGCCCTCTCAGAATAACGGTGCGTTAGAGATAGCTTCAAATGCACTTCCGAGCAAGAGCAGGCGGGTTTTGAATGAGCCAGTAAAATGCGATGAAGATTTCAGGCGGTTTATCTCGCACGCAATGCCGCTTTATTTTTTTGACATGAAAAATGTCTGCAAATTCAATCAGAAAAATAAATCCATGTATCGCTTTCAAGCTTATAAGCGCGGCGAAGGCGAACGCTATAAACTAAAACACTACAGGGAATTATATTCTAAAATTAAAGCTCCGTCACTCATTTTAGATGGCAAACACGATATAATTGAGGGATCTCTTTCCTCTCTCAAGTTCAGAAAATCCGTTAAGCTTTGCGAACATTATGTTTTCAAAAAAAGCGGTCATTTTCCTTTTGTAGAGGAACAGGCGCTGTTTTTAAAGAAAGTTCGCGAATTTTTGAAATGAAAATCCAAGTTGATCATATTTTTATCTTTACCTCAAAGGACGCGCCGGAGGCCGGAAAACTGGTTGAGGCCGGTTTTCTTGAAGGGCCGCGCAGAGTGCATACCGGACAGGGGACTTCTAATGGCTGCTTTTTCTTCGATAATATGTATCTTGAACTTATATGGGTTCACGATGTGGATGAGGCACGCCGGGCGGATATCAGTTTGGTTGAACGTTCCAGTTGGAAACAGTCCGGCTACTGCCCCTTTGGGATTGGCCTTAGAACCGTACCAGATAATAGTGCGTTGCCTGATATTATCAAAACATCCGATTACAACCCGCCGTACTTGCCAAAAGGGGCCAGCATTAGAACCGTGGACAATCCTGACAATATCAGTATAGAACCTGAACTTTTCTTTATTCCATTTTCAAGAAAGGTCTCCGATGAATGGCGGGCACATAAAAATGGCGTTCGTGATATAACAGCCATTAAAATTGTGACGCCCCATTTCGATAAATTATCGCCCCAAGCCAGATATTTTCAGGACCTGGGGGTGATGTCGTTTCGGAAGGGGGAGAAATATCTGCTGGAGTTGGGCTTTGACAATTTGAGCAGGAGAAAAACCGTCGACCTTCGGCCAGATATTCCAGCGAAAATGTGTTTGTAAAGAGCGGGAAAGGCGCAATGGCATTTTAGAGGGGATGAGCAGAGTGTTCCTGTAAAAAGGATTGCTATATTCAGTGAAGTATAATATATCAAATATTAGAAATTAGAGAGGAACTTCTTTATGAAAGCAAAAGTTAAGGCCAATGGTTTGTTGATACCTAAAAAAATGCTTAAAGGTGTCAAAGAAGCCGAGATCACGGCTGAAAAAGGAAGGATCGTGGTTTTTCCGACCATTTTGTCAACAGACCCCATCTTTGAATTAGGTGAAAACCCCGGCCACAGCGGAGCAGGAGATCTATCCACAAAGCATGACGATTATTTAGATTAACCAATGGACTCTTTATTTCTTGACACATCCTTTATTGTCGCTCTTGAAGATGAAGACGATCAAAATCATCATACAGCCTCACTGGTCTGGCACAAGTTCAAAAAACACCCCAAGAAACTAACAACATCAACATTCATATTTGATGAAACAGTCACGGTTTTACGAAGGAGGGTCAGTTTCAAAAAGGCATCTGAAGTCGGGAAGAAACTCTTAAAAAGCTCTTTAGCCGAGATCGTGCATGTGTCTGCAGATGATTTCGAAAGTGCTTGGACATTGTTTTTAAAATACGATGACAAAAAACTTTCATTCACCGACTGCGTAAGTTTCGCAATAATGCGCAAGTTGTCCATTAGAAATGCCCTGACATTCGATAAACACTTCCAACAAATGGGGTTTGGTTCTATCTGCCTTGAGTTATAGCAGAGGCCATTGGACCATCCAATGACAAAAGGATCACAGGTCAAAGAAAAAAGCGTGATCACCATGAACGCTCGTTATCATGCCGGCCTGGTGGAGTTCAAGAAACGCTGTTCGGATTATGCTTCGATCATAGAATTCTTGTCTGCCCACTTATGGAACAGGGCTTGAAAATAAATTTTATACAGCAAAAGGCAGAAGATTATTTTGCCGGGGTTTCTGAGGAAACCTATGATCTGGTGTTTGCCTCGCATGCGCTTCATTTTGTCGCATTGGAAACTGTGTCGCTAATAGCGATGTCCGTGAGGCATGGCGGGCATTTTGTTGTGGTCATCGGGGCGCGGAACTCGATAATGTCAACATTGAAAGACCTGTTCGTTCCTGTGCCTGCAATAACCGGCGAGGATATTTTAAAAAGCATGAAGGCATGCAATATCAGCAGTGAGTTTGAAGCAATCATCGAATCGCGGCCAAGTTTTCTTGACCTTGAGGGCGTTTCATTCCCGAAAAACAAGGATGATATGAAAGAGGCTGAAAAGAACTTGATCTCGCTTATGGTTCAGAAGAACATTGATGATGTTGATCAGGTCGGTTATGCGATGGCAAGGCAGATCATACTTGGGCATCTGAAAAACAACCAGCTTCGTTTGGAAAATGATGCGATGATATTTTGGAGGAAATAGTTCAGAGGTGACCCCACAGCTATCTTGCGCAACCGTAGCCGCCTTCATAGCCTTTTCCGCCGTAAGGTTTTAGAAACTGAAAGTGATCTGACTTGGAAACATGCCATAGCGGCTTGGTAGCAGTTGCTCCGGTTTCATAGTATCCGATCGGCTTGCCGACGACAATATCATGACTGCAACCGCAGATATTTTTTAACTCCGTTCTCTCTGCGACCATGAAATAGGGGCACTCTTTTATTGCGTGCAAATTTACATCAATGCCCAATATTTTTACAGGTGTTATCTTGGCAAGTTCAAATTTGTTTTGAGCCTTTCCGCTGACTGTTCCGCATATGTGAGCGATCTCGTATTGCTCGGCGTTCAAAAGATTTACGACAAAATATCGTTCGTTCTGGAATAAATGGTGGCTGTGCCTGGCAGGATGAACCGGAAATGTTATTACCTGTCCATTGCCAATTCCCATATAGGTTATAAGCCCGATCGTAATAAGATTTGTCCGGTGATTCTCGGCATCCCAGACGCCGACTATAACGACCCTGTCGGGCTTGAAGAACGCATCGAAGTTTGATGACGACATATTGAAATCTCTCTATACTGTTCAATTGCCAGAGTCAAAAAAATAATGGGGATGCGATTGCTATAGCAATTGGCGCAGGCTGAAGCCTCAGCCGGAGGCTGATGCGCCTCTGGCGCATGCTACTCCAAAACCCAAAGTTCCAGGTTTCAGGTTTCAGGGAAAAGCGTGCGGCCTGACGGCCTGGATTCCTCGCTATGCTCGGAATGACCGGAAAAAAATCAAATTTAAGATTTCAAATTTAAGATCTAACGTGTTATAAGGCCCCGTATGGAAGAACAAATTAAAAAGACGTTCAAAGAATCCTCGGTGCTATTTCCGCTGACGACCATCTTTACCCTCGTCTACTTCGGCCTGAATGTTGCCGAGTTCGTGACAAAGGGCGCGTTCAAGGCGCCGGGCGAGGTGATGCTGGTCTATATTGCCCTGCTCGCCGCCTATGCCGGCGATAAAGAGGTTCGCCGATGGATGGGGAGCGAAGAGCCCTCGCGGTGGGGCTCGATCTTCATCTATATGTGGTTCGCTTTCTTCCTCGTTGCCGTTATCGTGAAAAGCGTCTGGTCGGAGTTCTTACTTCCGGGCGACCTGACCAAGACCTGCCTGCAAGTCCTGGCCGTCCTCTTCGGCAGTAAGGCGTCCAAAAAGATATATTCCATGAAGCAGGTGAAGAAAGAACTGGCAGTTACCGGCGAAGATAAAATCCTGTCCCTTCTGGGAGAAAAGGGGACGCTTGGCAATAAGGAGATCGCCGCCGCCTTGGGGATATCCCATACGACCTGCTGGAGGATGCTCGATAAGCTCGAGGCCGAGGGGAAGGTCAAAAAGACGGGGGCGGGGAGGGGCGTTTCATATACCCTTTAATTAGCGTTTCAAATCGTTTCAAATCATTTCAAATCGTTTCATGGCCGGCGGGAATCGTTTCATATCGTTTCAAATCGTTTCATTTGCGTTTCAGGGGAGCCGATTCGCGTTTCAAATCGTTTCATTTGCGTTTCATTTGCGTTTCAAATGGGGGGAGGGCTTACGCTTCGCTCAGGATGACGGGAGGTTTCAAGTTCCATGTTCCAGGTTTCAAGTTCCAGGTTTCAAGTGGCAAGTTTCAGAGCGGCGAGTTTGTCGGGGGTGTCGGCAAGTTCTTTGGCGTCGTCGAGCAGGGCGTTGACTGCAAGCTGATCGCCCTCTTCGCGAGCGATCTTTGCCTGAGTCAGGCGGACCCAGAAAAGCAGGTCCCTGCAATTTGGGAGCTTGGTGATCTCTGCGGCTTCATCTAACTGCTTTCGCGCTTCTTCATAGTTCTTCTCCAGCCGATATATCTCTCCGAGTTCCAAATGCATGCGGCAGTGATATTGACTCATCAGCCCGCCGCTTGAACGCTCGCCCTCAAGGTATGCCAGCGCAGATGTAAAATATTCCTTTGCCTTTTTTAAATTTCCCGTGTTGGAATTGACAACGCCCAGGTTCGCAATGCAGGAAATGGACTGGTCATCATAGCCGGCGCGCATTGAAACGTCCAGCGCGCGTTCGTAATATTCGGCCGCCTCGGCCAGCTTGCCGGCGTCCACCAAAAGATTTCCCATGCCGTTGAAACCGCGGAAAAGATGCTCCACATCGTCAACCTGTTTGGCGTGCAGGATCAGCGCGTCGAACTGCGCCCTTGCTTTGTCGAATTCGTGCTCCATACGCAGCGACTCCGCCAGCGAATAGCACGTTCTGGCGATCAGTCGGCTGTCCTCTATGGACCGGTAAAGCTCCAGCTCCTTTTCCAGTTGCGCGATCGCCTTTTTATATTCCCCTTTTTGAAAATATGACTGGCCGAGATTGTTGTTCTTTATCTGTAGTTGTTCGTCCGGCGGTAGAGCCTCGGCCTCTTTTGCCGTTCGCTCGTAGATGTCGATCGCGCGGTCGGTATTGCCTTCGAAATACGCCACCTCGGCTAGGAAATTTTCGATGCGGAGCTTTTGGGGAGAGGGAGTTTCGGAGGTCATCTGCAGCGCCGCTAGAAAATGTTGGCGGGCGGCGTTGAAATTCTTCTGCCACAAATATGCCGTGCCGATTATTTCCAGCGCGGTTATTTCGTGGCTTCTGGTCGTTTCGGAGAGATCGAGAGTGTCGTCGGGGGAGGTTGATGCCCCCTCACCCCCCGCCCCGCCACTACTACACGGCGGGCAGGTCACTACACCGCTGGCGGGCAGGCGACCCTCTCCCACGAGGGGAGAGGGGAAAATCCCCCCCGGCCCCCCTTTTTCAAAGGGGGGAGGGACATTCATCGCGGGCTGAAGCCCGCTACTCCGAATACTGGTGTTAATGTCTTCGGCGGTCTTGATCGCAAGGTCGTATTTGCCGATACGGTTATAAAGCCTTGCAAGGTTCAGGCGCATCTCGGGGTCGTTCCATTTTTCAAGATAGTATTGCGCGTGAAGGATTGCGTCGTGGTTGCGCTGGGCGAGGGTGCAGGATTCGACCAGCTTCTTTAGAGCTGATTTGGCCTCGGCCTGATCGCTGCCGCGGGAGAGGTGGTAGAGGTAGGGGAGGGGCTCTGCCCCCTCCCGAACTGGCGGGCGGCCGCTGAGGGCCGCCCCTACAACAGAAGCAATCCTATCGTGCCAGTGGGTGCGGTCGGGTTCGCTCATGCGGGAATAGATGGCCTTGGCCAAGAGCGGGCGCGCAAAATAATACGTCCCGTCAATTGCGTTGATCCGGACGAGGCCCCTTCGCACGAGCATTAAAAGAGCGCCGCGTGTGGTGCCACCCCCTCCTTTTTTCTCCCCCTCACCCCGGCCCTCTCCCACAAGGGGAGAGGGGGAAAATCCACCCCCTCCCTTACCCTCCCCCCTCGAGGGGGAGGGAAGGGGAGGTGTAGAAATCCCCCCCGGCCCCCCTTTTTCAAAGGGGGGAGGGACATTGGCAGGGCTAAAGCCCTGCGCTACATATTGCGGGCAGCCGCTGAGGGCCGCCCCTACGTCATTTAGTTCCATTGGCGCGCCAAAGACGGCCATCATCTGTGCCATTGAGCGCGCCTCTTCGGGGACGCCCTCCATATCGCGCAAGAGGCGGTCCTCGACATTGGCGGGGACATCCATCTTTGCAAGGTCGATCTTTATATCCTCGAACGTCGTACTCTTCCATCGCCCCTGCGAGTCAACCAGCATGCCGGAGCTTACAAGCGTCTTAATTACCTCCGTCACAACGAACGGGTTGCCGCCGGTGTTCGTGTGGACGTGCTCCACCAGCGCCTGCGGAGGGCTGGGGATGCCGGTGATCGTGGCAAGATAGTCGCGGATGTCTTTGGACGTGAAATTTGAAAGTTCGAGCTCGAGCGATTCGGAGGTGGGGTCGAGGGAGAGGGAATCGCTGGAAATCCCCCCTGGCCCCCCTTTTTCAAAGGGGGGAGTGTAGGGGAGGGGCTCTGTCCCCTCCCTAACTTGCGGGCGGCCACAGAGGGCCGCCCCTACGGCAAGTATTAATATCACCGGCTGCTTGTCCTTCTGCTTCGCGAATATCTTTCGTTCGAGTTTTTTGCAGATATCTTCGATGCGAGCGCCCCAGAGTTCTTTTGTCAATATGTCGTAGTCGTCAATGGCGACGAGCATTGGTTGTTTGTTTTTAAGTTCCCCCTCACCCCGGCCCTCTCCCACGAGGGGAGAGGGAGATGAAACGTTCTTCTCCCATTCTTCCAGCTGGGAGGGATCGGTCAGAAAGAACGTCGCCCATTCCGCCACCTGCGCCTGATATTTTACCTCGGTCAGGAACCGCGACTTGCCGCTTCCGCTCGCCCCTTGCACAACGACCACCGCCGACCGTTTGCCCATCAGAAGCTCTTTAATGCGCGCGAGCTCGCCCGCCCGCCCGATGAACTTCGACTCCCACGGGATATAGCTCTCCTTCGTCTCTTCGGTCTCCACCGCGTATCTCTTTGGCGAACGAAGGCTCAAGTCGCGAATGGCCTGCCCCGCCGTCTGATACCGCTCGGACGGGCGTTTCTCCATGAGCCGCAAGAGGACGGTGTCAAGATACGGCGGGACGTTCGGGTTCTTCGTTGAGGGCGGCGGAGGGATGAGGTTCAACTGGTTCTGCATTACAACGTTTATATCCGATTTCGTGCGGAACGGGTTCTTGCCCGCAAGCGCGGAATAGACCAGGACGCCAAGAGAATATAGGTCGGACCGGCCGTCGGGGTTCTCACGGCTGATCATCTCCGGCGACATGTAGCTTGGCGTGCCGACCTTCTTCCCCTGATATCTGATCGTGGCCATCCCGAAGTCTATGAGCTTTAAATGATACCGTGTTCCGCGGAGTACCTTCTCCTGGATGCTCCCCTCACCCCCACCCTCTCCCCCAAGGGGAGAGGGGGAAGTCACGAGAAGGTTCAAAGATTTGATATCGAAGTGAAATATCCCGTTGCCGTGGATATATTCCAGCGCGCGAAGGGCCTGCACAAAGAGTTCTTCGATCTGCTCGACCGAAAGCCCCCGCACGGCGTTCATGAAGTCCATTCCATCGATAAACTCCGATGTGAAGAAGAACTGCTTGTTCGCCTCGTCCCGTTCAAGGTCATAGACCTTTGCGATGTGCGGGTGAGAGAGATGCGTGAGCATTGCGAACTCGGTCTTGAACTTGTTAAGGGCGTCCGGTTTTTCGGGGAGCCATTTTAGGTATTTGACCGCGACCTTGAGTTTGCCGCGCGAGGTGTCTTGCACGGCATAGACCTCGCCGGATGCGCCGCCACCCAGGAACTCTATGATCTTGTAGCGGCGGTTGATTTCGCTGCCAATGCTGTGAGGTGCGGGCTCGGGCATATTTAGTTGGGAGTAGCGGACTTCAGTCCGCGATAAAATTGCATCGCCAACTAAAGTTTCCGCCAGAGGCGGATCTGCCTCTGGCATGACGCTACTCCAAAGCTGGATTATACGGATTTTTGGGGAAAAGAGAAGGGGAAAACGTTATACCCAAAGTTCTTGATTTTTTCCTCAATGTAGTAGTAGTAATGGTCAGAGTAGCGATCTTCAGTTCGCGACAGATCGCGGACTCCGCCAGAGGCGGACAGGTAAAGTCCGCTACTCCTAATTATATGAATATAATTGTCTTAGACATCGAAACTAAGTTCACCTTCGACGAGGTGGGAGGGCGCGATAAATATGAGGCCCTTGGCGTTACCGTCGCCGGCGTTTATGACTATGCCACCTCAAAATACGAGGCGATCGAGGAGAAGGATATCGCCAAACTCGAGGAACGCATGGCATCGAAGCCGCTTGTCATTGGTTTTAACATTAAGAAATTCGATCTCCCCGTGCTGAAGCCTTATTTAAAGATCGAGGTCTCCACTGTGCAGGCGTTCGATATCATGGAGGAGATCCAAAATGTCGTTGGCCATCGGATCGGATTGGATGCGGTTGCAAAGGCGACGCTTGGGGCCGGCAAATCCGGCGATGGGCTGGACGCCATTCGCTACTATCGCAGCGGTGAGATCGATAAGCTGAAGAAATATTGTCTCGATGACGTGAGGCTGACAAAGGAACTTTACGAATACGGCTGCAAAAATAAAAAGCTCTTCTTTGATTCAAAGTTCGGCAAGGGGCGGGTGACGGTGAACCTTAACTGGGAGATGCCGGGGACAGAAGAGAGTAGGGAGCAGCTGAGCCTTTTTTCATAATATGTTCGATATCATTATAATAGGCGGTGGAGCAGCTGGGGCGTCGGCAGCGGTCATTGCCGCGCGTAACAAGAGAAATGTCCTTCTTCTGGATAAGGGCGCTGAGTTCTCCGGCCTTGGCCTTGCGGTGCAGGTGAGCGACCTGCCGGGGATCGAGGGGGTGGCAGGCTCAGAGGCCCTTTCAAGGATGAAAAAACAGGCGGTTACTCTCGGGGCAGAGGTCAATAATGCGACCGTCATGTCCTGTGTCATTAGTGACGGCGCGAAAAGGGTCGTGACCAACGAACCTGTGAATTACGATTGCAAGGCGATCATTCTTGCCACAGGGAACATGCCGCATCAAGAGAGCCACGTCTATCAAGGCGAAAAGGAGCTGCGTGGCAAGGGGATCAGCCATGATGTGGAAAACGATGCCCCCGCGACCAGGCATGCGTCTGTGGCCCTCGTTGGAAAATCCGTGCAGGCGGCCGAAGACGCGCTCAAACTTTCGGAGTTCGCTGAGATGGTCTATTGGGTCATCCCGGCGAGCAAGCTCGATATCCCGCCCGAGTTGAAGAGCAAACTTGAAGAGACAAAACGCATTGAACCGCTCTTTAGCTCGAGCCTCAAAAAGATCAACGGCGCCACCGAGGTAACTTCGATCTCGGTGCTTTCGCAGGGGCAGGAAAGGACGGTCTCTGTAAAATATGTCTTTCTGCCGCCCCAACAATATAAGCCGGTCACCGATTATCTGAACAATACCGGCGTTCAAACAAGCCCCGAAGGCGTGGTGCTGGTCAATCAGCAGTTTGAAACGAGCGTCCCGGGCGTCTTTGCGGC